>SDBV01000101.1_pt1 | contig 97137 bp, 83 predicted proteins | sample 2277081 | NCBI WGS metagenome assembly SDBV01 (sample SAMN10402039, study PRJNA504765) | marine sediment metagenome | isolation source: marine sediment core GS10_PC15, 223 cmbsf | place: Arctic Ocean: Southern Knipovich Ridge | collected 2010
GTTGTCAAGCAAAATCTTTCCTCAAGGTAGCCATGGCTACATCTACAGAATATTTTGCCTTCCGCCTTGCTATCTCTTTTTTCGCACGTTCTCATGTACAGAACTAGTTTTTAGAGGTGCCCTATTGTAATTCACATTCGTTTGAACTTTCTTTGTGCTGATGCTGTTTTTACATATAAACAATCCATGGAAATCATCATAACTTATCTCAGGTCGCTTGCCATGAACAACAACCGGGAATGGTTCAATGATAACAAGAAGGCTTACCTGGAAGCCCTGGATCTATTCAGGGGGTTTGCAGGTGAAGTGCTGACCGGAATTGTCAGGTTTGATCCTTCACTTGGAGACCTTGAGGCAAAGGACACCATCTTCCGGATTTACAAGGATGTTCGGTTCTCCAAAGACAAAACCCCCTATAAAACCCATTTTGGATGCTGGATGACCCGGGGAGGCAGGAAATCCACCGATGCCGGGTACTATTTTCACCTGGAGCCCGATAACACATTTATGGCGGCCGGGGTATACATGCCTCCCAGGGAGCAGCTGAGCCTGATCCGGCAGGAGATCGTGTTCAATCCAGGGGCTTACCTTAAGATCATCAATGATCCGTTGATTAAAAAAGGATATAAGCGGACAGGGAAAGATGACATGCTGAAAAAGGGGCCTGCCGGATTCGCGAAAGATTTTGAGTACATGGATGAGATCAAGTACAAACACTTCATTTATTCAAAAAACTACAGCGAATCTGAAATCCGGCAAAAGGGCTTCTCAACAAAGCTGGCCGTTGACTTCCGGTGCCTGCTGCCCCTGGTGAACTACCTCAACCACGCCATGTCCTTTACCGGCAATGAATAACATGCTAAATGCCTGCTCTGTGACTTTGGTTACAGTAGGGTTGTAAGTTTGATCGTATTTTTGCGTCAAATTAAACAATTAAACAAACACAATTATGAAACTTGAGCACTTAACAAACGAAACATTTAAAGAGAAAATATTCAATTACGAAGTTAATAAAGATTGGAAATTTGAAGGCGACACTCCTGCAATCATCGATTTTTATGCCGACTGGTGTGGACCCTGTAAAGTAGTGGGCCCCATCCTGGAGGAATTGAAAGACGAGTATGGCGATAAACTGGATATCTATAAAGTGAATACCGAGGAACAGCAGGAGCTTTCATCCGTATTTGGAGTCCAGAGCATTCCGTCCCTGCTGTTCATTCCGAAAGAAGGACAACCCCAGATGGCAATGGGCGCACTGCCAAAGGAAACCTTTAAGCAGGCCATATCTGAAGTACTGAGCGTTAGTGAGTAATTTACATAATCCTGGTTGGTTTAACCAGAAAAAAAATAGAGACATGCAAAAAATAATATTAGGTATTGTATCGGTCGCTCTCCTGACCCTTTCCTGCACAAGCGGCTCCGCCTCTTCATTGGAATCCACGGAAAAGGGTTCTGCGTTCATTGAAACTGCCGGCAATGATCCGGCAAAAGCAACCGGAGCAACGGTGAAACTGACCAAGCAGGATTTTCTCGATAAAGTAATGAATTACGAGAAGAACCAGACCGAATGGGTTTATGAAGGAGACATGCCCGCATTGATCGACTTTTATGCCGACTGGTGTGGACCTTGCCGCATTGCTGCACCTGTGCTGGAAGAACTTGCCGAGGAGTATAAGGGAAAGATCCATATTTATAAGGTGGATACTGAGAAAGAGAAAGAACTTGCCTCTGTCTTTGGGATCCAGAGCATCCCTGCTTTTCTTTTTGTACCACAGGAAGGCAAACCTACCATGAGCAATGGCATCGCCAGAACACCGGAAGAGACGAAGGTGATGTTCAAACAGATGATCGATGAGATTCTTTTAGGTCAAAAACCGAAAGATCAGAGCTGAAAGGCCGCATCGTGGGAAAATACATTGGTGCACATGTAAGCGCATCGGGAGGGGTTGAGAATGCTCCCCTGAATGCAATGGAGATCGGGGCTACAGCTTTTGCCCTGTTCACTAAAAACCAGCGGCAATGGACGGCCAGTCCCCTGACCCGGGAGAGCATCACCAATTTTAGAAAGAATTGTGAAAAGGGCGGGTACGAACCTTTCCAGATACTTCCCCACGACAGTTACCTGATCAACCTGGGGAATCCTGAGAGTGGTGCACTTGAAAAATCAAGGGCTGCTTTCCTTGATGAGATGCAGCGATGTGAACAACTGGCGCTGGACCGTCTCAATTTTCATCCCGGCGGTCACCTGAATAAAACCGGGGAGGAGGAGAGCATGCATCTGATAGCTGATTCGATCAACCAGGTGCTGGACCAAACCCAGGGGGTGATAGCTGTTATTGAAAACACGGCCGGACAGGGATCCAACCTGGGTTATACTTTCGAACAGATCGCTTACATCATCGACCGGGTGGAAGATAAGTCAAGGGTGGGTGTATGCATTGATACCTGCCATGCCTTTACAGCCGGGTATGATTTGAAGAGCAGGGAAGGATTTGATGAGACCTTCAGCCAATTTGGAGAACTGATTGGTTTTGAATACCTGAAGGGTATGCACCTGAATGACTCAAAGAAGGAGCTTGGATCCCGGGTGGACCGGCACGACAGCCTGGGAAAGGGTTTCCTGGGTATCGACCCATTCAAGTGGATCATGGCAGACGCCAGGTTCAATGGGATACCAATGGTGCTTGAGACCCCCGATGACAACCTGTGGGCCGAAGAGATCAAACTTCTGAAGAGTTTTGTGAAATAAATATTTATGATTGATCACATTAAGGATAACTTTAGGGTACCTCTAATGTGAAAAAAGAACATCACAATGCGACACGAAAGATCCCATACCAAGATCATTGCCACCATTGGTCCCGCCACAAGCAACAGAGAGATCCTGGAACAGATGATCCAGGAAGGAGTCGATGTTTTCAGGGTCAATTTCTCACACGGTTCCCACGAAGACCACTTAAAAACGATTAAAATCATCCACCAGCTGAACGAGGAGCTTCACTCAAATGTGGCCATCCTGGCTGATCTTCAGGGTCCTAAACTTCGTGTGGGTGAAATGCAGGATAACAGGGTGGAACTGGTGGATGGACAGGAATTCTCGTTTGTGACAACACCATGCACCGGAGACGCAGAGAAAGCATATATCAGTTACGAACAATTGCCACTGGATGTCACCATTGGTGAAAAAATATTGGTGGATGATGGCAAACTGACCTTTGAGGTGATCAAATCCAACAAGAAGGATTGTGTAAAGACCAGGGTCATCAATGGAGGACCACTCTCGAGCCGCAAAGGGGTTAATCTGCCCAATACGAAAATCTCCCTGCCCAGCCTGACGGAAAAAGACATTGCAGATGCCCGGTTCGCCCTGGACCAACAAGTGGATTGGATCGCTCTCTCGTTCGTCAGACAGGAAAAAGATGTACTGGATCTCAGAGAACTGGTGGAGGCCCATCCCCACAGCACTCATATTATCGCCAAGATAGAAAAACCCGAAGCCCTTGAGGAGATTGATGAGATCATCGATGCTGCTGACGCGATCATGGTTGCCCGGGGTGACCTTGGCGTTGAAGTTGAATTCCACAAGGTTCCACTGTTACAGAAAAGCATCATCAGAAAATGCAACGCAAAATCCAAACCTGTCATTGTGGCGACACAGATGATGGAGAGCATGATCACCAATCCAACACCCACCCGGGCTGAAGCCAACGATGTTGCCAACGCTGTCCTGGATGGCACTGACACAGTCATGCTAAGCGGAGAAACCTCGGTGGGGAAATATCCGGTTCAGACCATCCGTAACATGCAAAAGATCATCGACTCCACCGAAACGGAGGAATTCTTATACTACAGAGAACATGTGCCCCTCCTGAACAGCGAAACATTCCTGCCCGATTCGATCTGTTATAATGCGGTTATGATGTCCGAACAGGTAGATGCAGCAGCCATCATTTTACTGACATTCTCGGGTTACACTGCATACAAGATCAGTTCACACCGGCCCAGGGCCCCCATCTTTACGTTCACCCTGAACGAGGATCTGATTCGGCACCTCTCCCTGGTATGGGGGGTCAGGACATACTACTTTGGCGAGTGTTCTAATGTGAATGACTATATTGATTATACGCTGGATTTCCTGGTGAGCCTGAACCTCCTGAAGAAAGGAGACCTGGTGGTGCATGTGGGAAGCATTCCGATTGTTGAAAAGGGGGAAACCAACATAGTGAAACTGACCCGGGTAACCTGACAATTATTTGGACGGCAGGATCATTATATGGATCAGGAACGCAGAGGAACGCTGGCTCGACAAGCTACACAACCACGCAGCGGAACTGTTTTCCAGCACCTTCCTTCCCTCCCATGACCAATCGCACCACCGGCGGGTCTGGAATATTTGCAGGGGCCTTTTGACAGATATTGCTGCTTTCAACTCACACATGGACCAATCACTGGTTGAAGGAGTATTGATTGCTGCGTATTTCCATGACCTGGGAATGGTATATTCCATGAAAGAGGAACATGGAAAACTGGGAAGGGGTATCTGTGAGAAGTATTTCAGGGAGAAAGAGATAAAGCCTCCTTCCAGGTTCGAAGAGCTGCTGGATGCCATTGAAAGGCATGATGTAAAGCAAGAAAGGATCTACCCCGCCATACTCCCGGGTGACACCCCGGATATCCTGAGTATTCTTTCCATTTCTGACGACCTGGAAGCGCTGGGGATCATTGGCATTTACAGGTATGCGGAGATCTACCTGCAAAGGGGAATCAGCCTTATAAACCTGGGAATCAGCATTCTGGGAAATGTAAGTGCCAGGTTCAACAACATCTTAAAAAGCTGTGCAAGTTGTCCTGACTTAGTGAATACCTACCGGCAACAATATACCGAACTGGTATCGTTTTATGACAGGTATAACCAGCAGCTGCTGCTGGAGCCAACACCCGGAGAGGTGTTTTCAGGCCATATCGGTGTGATAAATTATATCCGTAAGCTAAGTGTGGATGGAACGACCGGTCCGGAATATTATCTGCCTGAGATTATTGAAAGCGACAGGAGCAGTGTGGTAACTGAATTTTTTACAAGGTTGAAGAATGAACTGGATCAAGCTCGCCGTTAGGCTGACAGGCGCAATGACATTACGCACCGTAAAAGTAATGACATTACGCACCGTGACGGTTATGACAGGACTCACCATGTGGGTGGTGGCAACCGCCCAGGTGGAGTTGAAATATGCTCAGAACGAGACTGTTACCTGGAAAGAGGCCACCGGGATGTACCGCTGGCTGGATGAAACACATGAAGATGCCATGCTTGTGGAAGCAGGTTGGACCGATGCAGGAAAGCCCCTTCACCTGTTCATCATTTCCAGTGAGGGGGACTTTTCCCCCCGCAGTATCCGTGGATCTGGAAAAAATGTCCTGTTTATCAACAACGGGATACACCCCGGGGAACCCTGTGGTGTGGATGCAAGCCTGAAACTGGCGAAAGATCTGTTGTCAGGCTCAGATCCATACAGCCAGTACCTGGAAAATACCACCAGATTCCAGATGATCCCATTCAAGGGGTACCGGGCCGGGTCAAAACAGAGCAATGTGACCGGGCACCCACGACTCTACTACGACCGCGATGATCCCTGGGAAAAGGAGATCCCCTACTATAAATATTTCAAACCCGTCGTAACAACAGATGTGCCAGGATACTACATACTCCCGGGTGCCTGGCCGGAGGTCGTGGAACGCCTGCAGCTCAACCAGGTAGAGATGCGGGAGCTTCTGCACGATACGGTGGTAGAGGCCGAAGTATCGTACATCGACCAGTACAAAACTGTAAAACAACCCTACAACGGGCATTACCGGCACTACGATGTAACCGTACGGAAGGAGATTCAATCGGTGCAACTCAACACCGGCGACTTCATCATCCCTGTCCGGCAGCAGGCCATTGAGTACCTGGTCCAGACCCTCGAACCCCGGGGGTATGATTCGTTTTTCAGCTGGAATTTCTTCGATGAAGTGCTCTTCAGGAACGAATATTTTTCGCCTTACATTTTTGAGGAAACTGCCGGGATCTTACTCAAAGAATATCCCGTTCTGAAACGGGAATTCGATCTGAAGAGAGCCACGGATTCACTCTTTTCTGCAGACCCATACCAGCAGCTCAGATTCATTTACCAACGATCGCCCTGGTCTGAGAATACCTTCATGAGGTACCCTGTTTTCAGATTAATGGATTGATTCAAGCAGAGTGTAGCCCATCAGTTTGCCATTCTTATTGTAGGATTCACTCCGAATGGCTCCAAACTCCGGACTGTACCACTCTATGGCTGACATGTTTATCTTCACAAATCCGATCTTGGACAACGCATCATAGGTATATTTGATGCAGTTGAAGGTGCCTGCCGGGGTTTCCATCTTTTCCCTGGAAACAATCTTCCGGTTTGAGATTTTGACAGAAATGGTAATGATCTTCACTCCTCCGCTTCGGACCACGGCCGTTACCCCTCCATCTTCCAGTATCTTTCCGGCTTCCCCGTCCAGAGGCAACTCCAGGTTATCCCCGGTAACCTCCACTTCCATGGTTTCATATGCACTTATGGTGGCAGGGTCGAGAAATTTATCAGCATCGAAAAAGAGAACGCCATTGATACATTCAACTTCTATCTCGCTCTCGTACAGCTCTTCGCCTTTTTCATCGCTGAACCGTGAAACAAAAACCACCGACATACCATCAGGGGTCTGCTTTTTATCTTTAAAAGACATCTCTGATCTTCCTGTGACCTTATCCTTTTTGTCGTAATTGACATATTGCAGAACAGTGCCCTCCTTTTGCGGGAAAAAATCTTTACAATCCTGGGCATGGAGAAGAGATCCTGGCAAAAGCAATGCAGCTGCAAAGATCAATGGACCAATGAACTTCATGATTTAGTTTTTTGTTGTGAATAATTGTCTGAAGTTATCCATTCCGGAGCGATCTGTCAAAAACTGCAGGAATATTAACTTTTTTTTGACACTGAAGAAGAAGTAAGTTGTTGATCTCTAAAATTCTAACTATTTTTGCATGATTGTACGGGTAGAGATGACACGATTTTATTGATGTGCATATGAAGAAGTTCATTCTGACCCATATCCTGATTACAGCATTGCTGCTGCAGGTTGATGCAACCATCAAACTGGATGATTTCCTCAACCGGAAAGAAGTTACTGAGATCAGGGTTTTGGAGAGCGAGTCCATATTCGACAGGATTGTTGAGATAATGATCGAACAGCCCCTCGACCACAGCAATCCAGATGGAGAGAAGTTCACCCAGCGTCTCTATATTTCACATATCGATCCTGCCAGACCAGTGGTATTTGTTACCGCCGGGTATGATGCAAAATACTACTATACAACGGAGATAGCTGCTGAACTTCAATGCAACCAGGTCATGGTCGAACACAGGTACTTTGGCCGGAGTGTGCCCGACAGTCTTGACTGGCACTACCTGAATACATGGCAGGCTGCCTCAGACCTCCACAGAATAGTCAATTTATTCAAAGAACTCTACCCGTGTAAGTGGATTTCCACGGGAATCAGTAAAGGTGGTCAGACAGTCATATATCACAGTTATTACTATCCCGATGATGTGGATGTTCGGGTGCCCTATGTTGCGCCGTTGAATTTTAAGGTGGAAGATGACCGCATCTATTCCTTCCTGGACCAGGTTGGGAATTCGCGGGACAGGAAGAAGGTGAGCAGGTTTCAGAAGCGGGCACTCAAATACCAGGAACGTTACCTCCCCGCCTTCAGGGCTTTTTCAGAGCAAAAAGGTTATACCTACGAACTGGCAGGCGGGTATGAAAAAGCCTATGAGTATTGTGTGCTTGAATACTCCTTCGCATTCTGGCAATGGGGTTACGTTCCTGTAAAGAAGATCCCCGGCTGGACAGCTGGAGCCGAAAAAATAGTTGAGCATATGAACAGGGTGGCTGGCTTCGATTATTTCAGTGATGCCTTCATCACAGAGCACAGACCCTTCTTTTACCAGGCACTCACAGAAATGGGGTATTACGGCTACGACCTGGATGAATTTGAGAAATACCTTCAGCATGTCGATAATCCGGTCTTCACATTCACCATGCCTGAAGATATGGAAGTCATTTTCGATCCCGAATTATCCAGGCAGGTGTTTCAATACCTCTCTGAGGAAGCCGAAAACTTCATCTATATCTACGGTGAATATGACACCTGGTCTGCCACCGGGATAACCATCTCTGAGGAAACCAACTCAAGGATCTTTATAAAAGAAGGGGGCTCGCACAGAACCAGGATCAATAACATGCCGGAAGCACAAAAACAGGAGGTCTACAATACCCTTGACTTGTACCTGCAGTAGGCAATTGACTCTCCTTGCAGCAGAGATGCGCGAGCGGGATTCATCCGTATTTTCTCATGGCCTGGTCGTACTCGGCCAGGAAACTTTCTGAGCTAAAATACCTGCCATGCGCAGGATAGATCTTTTTGACCGGAAGAATATGTATGTGTTTCCAGCTTTCAACCAGGGCATCCAGGTCTTCTGCAAATGGGGGGAAATGCTCTTTTCCTTCCAATCCGAACAGGGTATCTCCTGCAAACAATTCCCCGCCTTCCATGAGCACCACCATGGATCCCTGTGTATGGCCCGGGGTATGGATCACTTTCCCGGGAAAACCCAAAGCACGAAGATCAAACGAATCCTCAGCCAGAATATCAGGTTCAACACCCGGATACTTCATGATTTGCCGGGTAAAGAACCGGCCCAAACCTACCACAAGCCTGCCCAGGCCAACCAGAAGTCTGGCTTTCCACCGTGTTCCGGCAGGTAACTTTGTGAAGCCTTCTCTTAAACGGCTCTCTTCGGAGCGGTGAACCATGATCCGGCATCCTGTAAGCTCTTTCAGCCTGCCTGCAGCACCTGCATGATCGAAGTGCGCATGTGTCAGAACCAGCAATTTAAGCATGCCGGGTTGAAGTCCCACTTTGGAGAGTGTTTTAAGGATCTTTTCTTCAGATCCGCTGTTTCCACAATCCACAAGGAAGGCCTCTTCGGGCCTGTAAACCAGGTATGATGCCACATTATTAAGAGATATCCTGCGGATGGTGTACCCCGTCTCCTCCATTATTTCACCGGGAAATCCATTAGTTTTTTTCCCTCCAGGTAAGCTTCCAGGCGGTCATTAATAGCCACAGGTCCCACGCCTGCAGGTGTCCCGGTGAAAATAAGATCACCCGTTTTCAGGGTTATAAACCGGGATACATAGGAGATAATTTTCTCGAAACTGAATATCATCAGGGCGGTGGTCCCCTCCTGGACCGTTTTACCATTCACATCCAGCCTGAATTCAAGGTTGTGGATGTCTTTAAAATTTTTTACCGGGAAAAACTCACTGACGGGTGCGGAATAATCAAATCCTTTGGCAATTTCCCAGGGCAGCCCCTTTTTCTTCATTTCATTTTGCAGATCACGGGCAGTGAAATCAACACCCAGCCCGATTTCATTGTAGTAACGATGCGCATGTTGCTCCTCAATGCTTCTTCCCAGCCTGTCGATACGGATCACGACCTCCAGTTCATAATGCACCATGTTGGAGAAATCGGGATAGAAAAAAGGACGATCTCCAATAACCAGTGCCGAATCGGGTTTCATGAAGAAAACCGGTTTTGAAGGAACATCGTTGTTCAGCTCTTTTGCATGATCAACGTAATTCCTGCCGATACAAATGATCTTCATTCGCTATTTCTTAAGAGAATTCAGCTTGATGGTGGTAAGGACCTTTTTTGTGTACAGGGGGAAATCTCCGTTCATCATCCAGCCATAGTAACCGGGATCGCGCTCAAGGATCTCACGCACGGATTTACCTTTATATTTACCAAAATTAAAAACTTCTTCATCCTCTTCATTGTACACGATCCTTCCGGCAAAATCAACGTTGCGGTTATGGGCAGAAAACTCGGCAAGCATTCCAATATCATTCTCCAGGTTGGAATAATGGTCCAGCTGTGCCTGCAAAACTTCATATGTGGCCAGAGTATCGGCCGATGCCGAATGGGCATCCTTTAATTCTTTTCCCACGAAGAATTTATAGGCAGCTGTGAGTGTCCTGGGTTCCATTTTCATAAATATGACCTGCACATCCACGAACTTCTTTCTTTTCAGATCAATATCAACACCGACCCTCAGGAATTCCTCTGCCAGCAAAGGAATATCAAACCTGACGGAATTGTATCCGCCAAGATCACATCCTTCAAAATCCCTGGCCAGGCTTTTGGCTATTTCATTAAATGTGGGAGCATCTTTCACATCCTCATCGGTGATACCATGAATCTTCGTTACTTTCTCCGGGATGTGCATCTCCGGATTCACCCGCATGGTCTTCGAGCTTTCATTCCCGTTCAGTTCAACTTTGAGAAAGGCAATTTCCACAATCCGGTCCGACGCAATGTTGATTCCGGTGGTTTCTAAATCAAAGAAAATAATTGGGTTCTTCAGGTTCAGCCTCATGAGCTACGCGTTAATCATCATAGGCATCAGAAGCATAAGGATATCCTCATTTTCATTCTCAGTTTCAGCCGGAAGCAGGATCCCTGCGCGGGTCGGGTCACTCATTTCCAGCACCACATCGGTTGAAGAGAGGTTTGCCAGGATCTCAATGAGGAAAGTGGATTTGAAACCTATCTCCATCTCTTCACCTTCATACTGACAGCTCAGCCTTTCATTGGCCGATATGGAAAAATCAATATCCTGGGCAGATATGTTTAACTGGTTACCCGTTAGAGACAGTTTGACCAGGTTACTGGCCTGGTTCGAAAAAACAGACACCCTTTTGAGGGAATTGTAGAACGCCAGGCGGTCAATGGTCATTTTATATGGATTGTCGGTGGGGATCACAGAATTATAACTGGGATAATTACCCTCAACCAGCCTGCAGACCAATTTGTAATTGGTAAGTGTAAATGAAGCGTTCCGGTCATCGAACTCAAGCACCACCTTGTTCTCCTCCTTTGGAAGAATATTTTTCAGGAGTGAAGCAGGCTTCTTGGGAAGGATAAAACTTGAAACACTTTCAGCAGATGCATCTGTTCTTTTGTACCTGACCAGTTTATGTGCATCGGAAGCGACAAAAGTAATATCATCCGGCGTCAGCTCCATGAAAACCCCATTCATCACAGGACGCAACTCATCATCGGCTGTGGCAAAAAAGGACTTGTTGATTCCGGATAAAAGCACATCCTGCTCAATCTCCACACGCTGCCTCTGGTCATCTTTGATCACAGGCATCTGTGGAAATTCCGCTCCATTCTGTCCCATCATGGAAAACTTACCGTTCTCACTCTGGATGACAATCATCAGGCTATCGGTATTGATCTCAAAAGTCAGCGGTATATCGGGGAATTCTTTCAAAGTATCGGTCAGTATGCGGGCAGGGATAGCAATAAGACCTGATCCATCTGTATTTTCAAGCTGGATCTGGGTGATCAGGGTGGATTCAAGATCCGATGCAGTGATCTCAAGCACGCCGTCTTCCAGAGAGCAGAGAAAATTATCTAGAATAGGAAGTGTTTTTTTTGTACTGATAACACGACTGATGGCCTGAAGGTGGCCTAACAGTTCCATGCTGGATACGACAAATTTCATGAGTGTTTTCGTTTTTTAGGGATATGAGCCAATTTAACCATCAATTATACAAAAAAAAAACGTGAAAGCCGTTACTCCTCACTTGCAAAATAATGGGACAGATCCCGCATCAGGACATCCAGGTAAATATAGTTTACAACAAGGGCTTCGGGATCATTATTGCAGGTCACAAGTGCCTTGAACATATGGGCTTCCCCGCCTTGCTCCCGGCGGAAAGGAAATATGGTAAGTGTGTGTTTATCACCTCGTTGAGACTCGATATGAAGTCTTGCTGTCATTTCAATGCTCCCGCCTGGTTCCATGAGCAGGCTTGCCGGGATTCCAGCTTGTTTTTCGTACCTGATGGATGTGAAATAACTGAATAACAACCTGATGGAAAGCTCATCCAGTGATCCAGGCGGAAACACAGTTTCACTGTTCGCGGGAAAGCATGTGATTTCTCCCTTCATATCCTGCATAAAACGAAACGCCTGACCACTGGCCAGCTCGATCTCAATGAGGGCGATTTCAGAAGGAAGCAGGTCGATCAGGCCATGCTCCCGGTAATGATTCGGACTGCTTGAAAATACGTTGGACAGGTTGAGTCCTGAATACCCTGAGATGGATACAAAGAAGGTCCGGTCTGATCCTGTTGGCCTGATCATGAATTGATCCCCACGTGACAGAAACTCATACTCCAGAACAGGCTTCTCACCATGAAAGAACCGGATCATCCTCACTTTTCGACCGGTCCAGCCAGCATCTTCCGAAAGGATCGAATTAATCTGAAGTCTTTCCGCTGCAAAAAGAAGGTTCTCCACCGTCACCGGATTTACAGGCTCCCGGCCGTACAACATCCATCTATTCTCCTGCCTGATAAGCAGCGTGGAATCATATTGATCTGCCAGGGAGATCCGGTCAACCTCTGAAGCGTCCCTGAGTTTTACCCTGCTGCTATCGCTGCGAAGCGTACTCCATGGATCAGTGAATATCACCAGCAGTGCAATGATAAGCACTGCTGGGATGATCATGCCAATGTACCTTCTTTGTTGCATACTAACCAGCATACTTTCTCTTCCTTACGAACTGGATCACCACTCCTGAAAGCAGAACCAGCAACAGGGGAGCCAGGGTGTTAATCAACTTCCATTTCAGCACCCGGGCTTTCCGGTTGATCACCTCCCTGTTGAGCAAACGCAATTTGAATTCCCGGGATCTGAGTTCCATGATGCCGGTCTTATCGGTCATATAATTGACCACATTCATGATGAATTCACGGTTCCCGAATGTTTGCCTGGTGTACTTGTCGAAACCCAGGGGCTGCGCCCTGAACGCTCCTCCTTCAAATTTGACCTCGTTGGCCGGTATGTCCCCGTCAGACACAACAAACACACTGGTTGGAGAACTTTTACCGATCACTTCGCAATCGCTGGGAACCACGCCTTCGGGCACTGCGTAATTCTTATAAAATGAATCAAAACGCCCTTCCAGTAAAATGGCCACAGGAAGATTGGATTCAGTATAGAGCGCCGGGTCGGGCTGGATGGTTATCTCCTGCATGCTGATATAAAGGGGTACATTACGTTTCCTGCTGCCTGAAGAAGTGGCCAGCAACACAGTTTTCAATAGATCCTGAGAATCTCCACCGATGGTATCCAGGGAGGATGCAAACTCACTTTTCACATAATTGAGGCCCCTCGTTACTGGGTGTCCGGGAGGACCTGCCAGCAATGGATGATAGACCCACGGCATCATCGTGAACCGTGCCTGCTCACCGGCCGGAGCTGTATTCACCGGGACTACGTTGCATTGCATATCGGCCACCAGGTTGTAGTTGATCCTTACTCCGTATTTAAAAAGCAGATCCTCCAATCCTACCTGGTTGGCAAGTGCAACAGTTGTACCACCCGACAGGCTGTCGGCAAACGGATGTACCGGATCGAGAAAGAAAAGCACTTTTCCGCCACGCATGATGTACTGGTCTATGGCAAATTTGTCCGCTTCACTGAACATCCTCACCGGTCGGGCAATGATGATGGCTTCATAACGTAAGAGCGCATCCATATTTCCGTTTATAAAACCCCGGTCCACCTGGAAGAAATTCTTCAACTCATTCATCAGGCTGTGTGTCTGAAGAGAATCCAGCTCGCCGTGTCCTTCAATAAAAGCGATCCGCGGCACCTCCTCTGTTGTGAGGCTGTGTATGGCCCTTGCAAATTCATACTCGAGGGTCTGGATTGAATTGTTAAGATTCAGCTCATGGGAGAGGGCCGGGTTGTTCTTCAGCAGGTTCGCAGCCATTTCATAGCCCCTGTATGTGATCATTGCACCGGGAAATATGATCTTCGCCGAGGTTCCTCCCTCACGGTCACGAACCTGTATATTGGTCACATTCAATCCCCGGTCATACAGTTCACCAATCATCCTGTTGCGCAGGGTTTCATCGGATTCATCATACAGGTTGATAAACTCGTACTGTAATTTCTCCCCTGCATAAGCCCTGCATTCATCCATAAACTCACGGATCGATTTGCGAAAGTTGACAAACTCCGAAGGCAGATCTCCATCCAGGTAGATCCTCACAAACACCACATCATCCAGGTTTTGCATCAGCTGCCGGGTCGACCCGGAGAGGGTGTATTTCTTTTCGGATGTAAGATCGATCCGGAAAAATTTCATTTCTGAAAGGACCGAAAGCAGGACTGCCACAGACAGGGCAATGGCCAGCTGCATAATATTTCGTCTTCTCAGGTCCTTTCTGTTCATAGGTTGATTACCATTTACTGCTTTGAAGAACGGTGCGTGTTCCAAGGATAAACAATCCCATCACCATGATAAAATAGAGTATATCCCGGGAATCCAGCACTCCCCTGCTGATGGAATTATAATGATACTCAATGCCCAGGCGGGATATCACAAAGGCAGTGCCGCCCGATCCTGCCAGGTTGCTTAAAAAATCAAAACCCAGGTACATGACAAAGGATGCAAAAACAGCCATGATGAATGAAACGATCTGATTTCCGGTCAGTGACGATGCAAACACACCGATGGCTGCATATATTCCCCCCAGGAAAAAGAGTCCAATGTAAGAACCCCATGTTCCTCCCACATCAATATTTCCAGGCGGACTTCCCAGTCTTGAAACCGACCAGAAATAGATAAGAGTGGGGATCAGGGCAAACAGTACCATTGCCCAGGAGGCAAAAAACTTGGCAAGTATGATCTGCAACTCTGTCACCGGCCTTGTATACAACAGATCCAGCGTTCCCGTCCTTTTCTCCTCAGAAATCATGCGCATGGTGATGGCCGGCACCAGGAACAGAAAGACCCAGGGGGCTATGGCAAACAGGGTGTCCAGAGAGGCATATCCATTCTCGATCACATTGAACTGACCGGGAATGACCCACATGAAAAGACTGTTGAGCAATAGAAAAACCACAACAACCACATACCCTGTCAGGCTGCTGAAAAATCCGCTTATTTCCTTTTTAAAGAGTGTCCACATACCTGGTCAGCCAGATTGCACATGTTAAAACTTAACCATTGGGAGACTTGAAGCAGGAAGGTCCCTGTAGTCCATCAACCTCACTTCATAAAAATAGAACTGCAGGATGTCCTTGTAAGTATACTCGTCCCGGGCCATCTTCATGGCTCCTTCCTGGCTCATACCAATTCCATGACCGTATCCTTTGCCCCAGATCAGGATGGAATCCCCTTCGGGAAACATATCAAAGAAAGAAGACCTGAATCCCCAGTCCTCCCTGATCTTGGACATCCTGATTGAATCCTTGTCCAGGATGAAATATTTTTTTCGCCTCATCTGCTCCACATAGATGATCTCGTCGGGTATCTTCACCACCGATTTCATTCCGTTCTTCAGCAGGTAGCTCTTCCAGTCTGCAAATGAAATTGTATCCCTCCATTTGGCATGGGATTGATGCAAGGAATAAGGATCCACAATGGACTGCAGGTAGTCTGTATCGGTAAGCCAGACATCGGAAGCCCTCTGGGTCTGTCCTCCGCTGTTGGAATGGTAAGCTGCAGTAATGAGTTTATAATTGTAATCTGCCACCACCATTCCTGAAGTTTCCAGGATGGCATCGAGAATTGCCGGATTATAGACACTTTTTCCTTTATAGGCCTGACAGTGTGAGCCGTCGCAAAGAGAGAACCCTTCAGACTGGTGGCGATCCAGGTTCTTTATAGCAAAAGTCCGGCTGAGGATCGACTGTGCTTTATAAAACTCCATTTCTGCATTGGGTCCCGACTCAGCTTCCACCACACCGGCAAGGTATTTGTCAAAATCCACCTGGTTAATAAGGGTCATGTAACGGTCTTCAGCCTTTACCAGCAGGTTATCATCATACATCCTTGATTCCTGTTCAGGCCGGATGGGGCGAACACGAAAAACACATTCCGATGAAATACCCTTCAGTTCTATGGTTTGAAAATAACCAAAATCCCGCTCTGAATCCAGCACCTTCAGTCTGCCCTCCTCCAGGGTCAGGTATAGAATATCTCCCTCACCCAGAGTGAAAATAACAGCTCCGTTCGCCACCAGGTTATAACTGCCGGATGAACAATAGACCACCGCCGAATTGACCAGCTGGTCCTGGTACAAACCCACCTGAACAGGCTGTGTACCTGCTTTAAAAAATTGAAAAGCAATGAAAAAAATAAACAACAACCGCCTCATTCAGTATTCACTTTTAATAACTCCACCATTCGATGGCAAATTCGCTGTGTCACACCATCCTTCCCCAGCATTGACTGCAACTCCCTGTAATCCTGCTTCATCCCGTTCCGGTAATCCGTGTCACCCAGGATCTTTGACAGCTCCTTTCCGGCCCGGTGGAACAGATCTTTCTGTAGAATCTCCACAACCAGTTCCTTCCCGAAGATCAGATTGACAAGGCTGATAAAATTAATCTTTATTAATCGTTTTCCAATGGCATAAGCCAGTGGTCCGGTCCTGTATACCACAACCTGGGGAACATCAAACAACGCAGCCTCGAGGGTGGCTGTCCCGGAAGTGACCATTCCTGCAAATGCCGATTGCAACAATGCATAGGTTTCCTGGTATACGATACCCACATCCGAATCGCCCAGGTATTTTTCATAAAGCAAGGGTTCTATGGAGGGAGCTCCGGCCACCACGAAACGATAGCCTGGATGTTCCCGTGCCACTTTAACCATGACAGGGAGGATCGTCTCGATCTCCTTTCGCCGTGAGCCTGCCAGCAAAGCCACGATGGGTCTGTCGCCGAATCCGTGTTTGCTTTTCCAGGCAGCCTCTCCCTCAAATACATTCCTGAATTCCCTCACTGCATCCACCAGCGGGTTCCCGTAATACTCCACATTCATGCCGAAGCGGCGAAAAAACTCCACTTCGAAGGGCAGGATCACAAACAGACTGCTGGTGTGCTTTTTGAGGAGTTCTGTGCGTCGCTGCCTCCATGCCCAGACCTTGGGTGAAATAAAATAAAAAACTTTCAATCCAAGTGAGGTGGAGAACCTGGCCATTCTCATATTGAATCCCGGGTAATCAACAGGTATCACCACATCGGGTTGCCACCTTAGAATCTCAGACTTTAACCGCCGCATGTTCCTGAAGATCTTTCGCAGGTGCAGCACCACATCAAGCATCATGTAATTGGTCTCCCTGTAATGCATCACCATCCCCTCTGAAACCGACATCATCAGGTCTCCACCCATGTAACGAAACTCTGCCCGGTCATCCAGTTGCAGCAATCCTTTCATCAGGTTCGAAGCGTGAAGATCGCCAGATGCCTCCCCGGCTATTAGAAAATACTTCATAGGTTAGTCAGGCAAATTTGAGCACCAGCATGACAAATGCCAACACCAGTGTTGCAAATATAACTCCTCTGGCTGAAAATGATCTGTTGAACCAGAGAAACAGAAAAAACAGGAGCAGGTTGGGAATGGTAGAAAGACTCAGCACCTTTGAAAGCAGGCCAAGCTGCTGAAACTGCCCCAGGAACTCAAAAAATCCCCCATCGAACCTCACTGCCCAGATAATAAGCAATGAACCTGCAGGGAGAAGGATGCCCGGTATCAGTCCATGACCCAATGAATTGAAAGATTTTTCAGCCTTCATTTCCCGAGGCCTTCATTTCCCATGCTTCCCATTCCCATGTTTTCATTTTGTCAAACGCCGAATAAGCGGTCAAATCGGTATCAATGGGAACAATGGAAGCAAAATGCTCCTCCAGAGCCCGTTCATCGGTTCCCATCCCTCCTCCGTCCGTCTCCCTGTTATGAAAAAAACCGGTTAGCCAGTAGTACTCCTTTCCGGAAGGATCTGTACGTTTCTCAAATTCCTCTTGCCAGTAACCATTGGCCTGAGTGCACATCCTGATCCCCTTTAACTCATCCAGCGAAACAGCGGGAATATTCACATTCAGGCAAACCCCATCGGGCAGTCCCCGCTCCATGACCATGCGGATCACCTCCCTTACAACCTGTGCGGAAGCTCCGAAATCTGCATCGGGATTGTAATCAAGCAGGGAGAATCCCATGGACGGAATGTGGTTAATGGCCCCTTCCATGGCAGCTCCCATGGTTCCCGAATAGAGAATGCTTGACGAGGAATTCGAACCATGGTTGATGCCGGAAAGCACCAGGTCCGGCCGTCGCTCCAGCAGGCTGTTGAACGCCAGCTTCACACCATCCACCGGTGTTCCACTGGTTAAATATTTTTTGAATCCCTCCTCCTGCTCAACCAGCACAACCCGAAGCGGTACCTTGATGGTAATGGCATGGGACATGCCCGACATGGCCTCCCGTGATGAGATCACCACCACATCCCCAAACTCCCTGGCAACGCTTACCAGTTCCTTCAGTCCCTTTGCTTCAATGCCATCGTCATTGGTGACCAGTATCAGTGGCCTGTTGTTCGTCTTTCCCATCGCTCCATGATTTAAACAAGCTACAAAAATATTAAAAATTTCATATGCCCATGTTAATAAAAATGTGAACCGATGCTTTAATTCTATATATATTTATATGCATAATGCACAGTTTATGAGAAAGAAGCGGTTCACGTATCTCCTTTTCTTAATTGTGAGCACCGGATTGACAGGGCAGTCACCTCCGTGGGACTGGGTGAAAGCTATACACACAAACACGGTGGAGGTTGCAACCGATGTGGCTGCAGATCCGGCCACGGGGAATGTGTATATGGCCGGCTACTGGAGGGGCCCGCTGGATGGTTTTATTCCCGGGGGGGGGACACCTTCCACCGATTTCTCGGACACCTATGGCGGAAACGATGGCCTGGTTGCCAAATACAGCCTTACTGGCAATCTCCTCTGGGCATTCAAAATAGGGGGAGAGGATCATGACCAGATCTATGCCATCCACCTGGATATGGATGGGAATATTTATATCACAGGAGATGTTTCAGCAGGTACGATCCATTTTTCCGGAACCGGATCCCTGACTCCCGATTCAGTCTATATCAATGCGACAGGTGATGATTTTTTTCTTGCGAAATATGATCCGCAGGGAAGATTGTTGTGGATGAGACACAGTGATGGGATCTCCTGGACAGAAGGACGGGGGATCGGTTCAAACAGTACGGGTGTTTATGCCACAGGAGCACACAAGCATATCGTCTCTTTCGGTCCGCTGCCTCCTCACTCAGCTAACGGGAATTCGGACATGTTCCTGGTGAAATACAGTCCTGATGGCAATGAACAATGGCACATTTCGGGCAGCAGTAACCTGACTGATTACGGCGAAGACATTGCATGTGATGAAACCCACATCTATGTGACCGGTGAGTTTGAAGGGAGCGTGCTGAGTCTCAGTGATGCTGCGGGCAATATCACCTCCACTTTAACCAACACAAACCCCGGGTTAACTGACGTATTTGTTGCTTCTTATACCATTGACGGACTCTCCCAGTGGACAAGGTCCATCACCAGTGATGAGAGTAATTATTGCCTGGGGATAACCATGGATAGCGATAGTCTTTACCTGGCCGGCTCAATCGGTGCCCCGGCCATATTTCCCCTGTTTAGCGGTAACCCTGTGTCCCACAACAGCGGACAAGATGCTTTTGTCTGCTCCATGTCCAAATCAAACGGAGCTACCGGTTGGGTTATTACCCTCAGAGGGGAATTTTCCGGGGATCAGGTGGCCAGGGATATCTCAAGGGATTTTACAGGTAGCCTTTACGTTACCGGTTATTTTCAAGATAATATTTATACCCTCTATGGCAATTTCGACACCTGGGGAAACGAAGACATCTTCCTTGCCTCCTTCACACATGATGGGAAATACCGGTGGATAAAAACTGCCGGAAGTGTAGATCCCGATTTCGGGAACGGAGTGTCTGCAGCTGCTTTTGGAAGCGCTTATATATCTGGTGAGTATAACAATCTTGCGGCATTCGATTCGATTTTTATTCCCGGTGATGTCAATACGAACATGTACCTGGCCAGATTGCAGTTTTCATGCCTGGATGCGGCAGGTGGTGTGCTCAGCACATCCGATTCAGTGGTCTGTGAAGCCGACACGGTGAGACTGAGGCTAAAGAACTATTATGGTGATATTGAGTGGCAAACTTCACCCCCGGGCCTGAATTCCTGGAGTACACTGACTGCCGACCTGTCTGATTCCATTGCATTTACTCCTGCAGTCACTGCCGATTACAGGGCCTATCTGAAATCCGGAACCTGTGCCCCCGATTCTTCCAATATCATCAATGTGCAGGTCAACCCCTTGCCAATTATCAATATTTCAGGAGGAGGCGATGTTTGCGGACTGGTTCATGCACTGCAGGCGGTTCAAAGCATCAATGCCGGATCATGGTCACTGGTTTCCGGACCTGGTGTCGCTGCCTTTTCACCCTCACCTGACAGTGCAAATGCAACCGTTACCGTTAACGATTTTGGAAACTATGAATTCAAATGGACCGAAACAGACGGACTCTGCACCGGGGACTCTTCCGTTGTGGTCCGGTTTTTTCAACCACCCGTTATCGCTATAATACCCGGGGGCAAAACATGCGGTTTGGAATTCGGGCTGAATGTAACTTCAACTTCCGATGCGGCTGGATCCTGGTCCGTATTAAACGGACCGGGAAGTGCCCTGTTCCTGCCCGATGAACAAACCCCGGATGCCACGGTACAGGTGGATGCCTATGGAATGTATACTTTTCAATGGACAGCCATCAATGTGGCATGCAGCAGCACGGCTGTAACAGATGTGGAATTCCTGAAAGTGCCCGATGTGGATGCCGGTATGGATATGACCATTGATCCGGGTGAGGTGGTTCAACTGAACGGAACTGGTGGGGATTCCGTGATCTGGAGCCCCGATTACAGGCTGAGTGACACCACCATTCCCGATCCCTTTGCAGATCCTCATGTAACCACCACTTACTATCTGACCGTCTTCAATTCCAACGGTTGCCGGGGAAGAGACAGCATCGTAATAACGTTAAGGCCTCCCGATTTTGCCGATGCAGGTGAAGATGTGAAACTTTGCCCGGGCGACAGCACCAACCTTAAGGCATCCGGTGGAGAAGCTTATAAATGGGACCCTCCTGAGGGGTTGGACCAACCGGACATACCCGATCCGTGGGCCAAACCGCGAACCACCACCACCTATGTCGTTACCGTTATCAATGCTGCCGGTATAACCGACTCCGATACGGTTACGGTAACAGTGCTTCCCCTGCCGGCTGTGGATGCAGGTCAGGACCAGTCCATTTGCCGGGGAGAAACTGCACAGTTGTCAGCCACCGGTACCGGTGACTTCAGATGGAACCAGTCTGACCGCTTATCCGATGCCACCATACCCGATCCGGTGGCAACGGTGGATGTCACCACCACATTCCGGGTGAGGATCACAGATGTAAACAGCTGTCACAATATTGATGATGTATCCATCTTTGTTTTCGATCAGCCTGTGGCCGATGCCGGACCCGACCAGGAGTATACCGCTCGCTTTGAAACGTCCCTGGCAGCCATTCTGAACACCGGTGAAACAGGTACCTGGTCTGTCATTCAGGGCAAAGGTGAATTTGAAGATACCCATGCACCTGTCACCAGGGTATCCCGCCTTGTCATCGGGGATAATATATTTACCTGGAGTGTAACCAACGGAGTGTGTCCGGAGGCAACAGACCAGGTAATGATCCGGGTAAAGGATTTCGTCATCCCCACCGTGATCACACCCAACGGTGATGGGAAAAATGATCATTTCCATGTTGAAGGCATCCTGGATTTCAGCTCCTCTGAACTGATCATCCTCAACCAGTGGGGTGAAGAGGTGTACCGTACAGCTCCCTACCTGAATGATTGGGACGGAAGAGACAGCAATGGCAGGGAACTGGCTGAGGATACATATTTCTCAGTGTTGAAAATAAAAAGTGATGATGTCAGAAAAGGATATGTTATGATCATCAGGTAATATGCAAAAATGGCTTCTCATCATATCATTCATGTTTTCATGGGCTTTTGCCGGAGCCCAGCTGGAGCCGTTGTCCAACCAGTATATGCTTAATGCCCTTGCTATTAATCCAGCCTATGCAGGAAGCAGGGATGCAATGAGTGTTGTCATGTTGCACCGGAATCAATGGACCGGTTTCGATGGATCCCCCAAGACAGTGACACTTGCTGTTCATTCCCCCATGCGCAATGACAAAGTCGGATTGGGCCTGCTTGCTGTCAATAACAGGATCGGTATCACAAGTTCAACCGGATTAACCGGAAACTTTGCATACAGGATCAGACTGAAGAAAGGGATCTTCTCCCTGGGTCTGAGCGGGGGAGTCACCATTGCCAATAATACCTGGAGCGAATTGATAGCGATAGATCCGGACGATGGAATCATACCGGTAAGTGACCAGGGGTACCTGCTGCCCAATTTCAGTGCAGGCACCTATTACTCTACGGATCGTCTGTTCATCGGATTGTCGATCCCCATGTTCCTGTCACACAAGTTCAATCCCTCAACCCAGGAATTTGATCTTGTCAATGACTACAGTGAATACAATTATCTTTTAAATTCCGGATACCTGTTTAAGATTTCAGACAATTGGAAAGTGTTGCCGTCAACAATGATCCGGTTCAATCCTGGTTCTTCTGTTCAAATAGATCTGAATGCCTATGGCATTTACAGGGATAAGATCTGGGGCGGATTTTCTTACAGGAGCAATAAATCCATCGTGGGACTATTTATGTACCAGGTTAATAACCAGCTGGCCATTGCCTACACCTATGACATGGGATTCGGTAACATTGCAGGATACATGGGAGGTTCACATGAGGTAATGATCAGGTATGATTTCCGGTATGTGATTGATGTGATAGATCCAAGATATTTTTAACACGTTAGCTATGAAAGTAAAAATTCCAGTCAGCATTGCGATCCTTTTGATACTTGCAGGATCATTGAAGGATGCGAATGCTCAGAGCTATGCTGTGGAAAGGGAGGCCTTTAATTCCGACAGGTATGATGATTATTCCCCGGTACGATACAGGGACGGCATTGTGCTCAGTTCAAACCGGAAGCACGATATCCTGGTGGTATATGATTCCCCCGACAATACAGGAAATGCCAGCATGTGGTTTGTCCCAGTCAGTGACACTGCTGAGGGAAGAGATGCAGAAATCTTTTCGAAAGAGCTGCTCACCAGTTTTCATGATGGTCCTGCCACCTTTAACAGGGAAGGAACTGTTATGTACTATTCAAGGAACATCGAGGTGGATTCAAAACTCAGGGATGTATTTGACAAAAATAACCAGCTGGGTCTTTTCAGGGCTGAACTGACGGATGGCATATGGACCAATGTCACTCCGTTCATTTACAACAGCGGGGACTATTCCCTGACTACCCCGGCACTCTCATTCGACGGAACCAGGATCTACTTTGCATCGGATATGCCGGGTGGGTTTGGCGGGGCTGATCTTTATTACTGTGACTGGCAGAACGGAGCATGGCTGCCTCCGGAAAACATGGGCTCCAATATTAACTCCACGGGAAATGAATCCTATCCTTTTGAAAGTGAGTCAGGGATCCTCTATTTTTCATCCGACGGCTGGGTGGGTTACGGGAAAAAAGACATCTATTTTACCAGTCAGACAGACGGGCAGTGGATCATGCCAGTGCACCTGGATGGGCATATCAATTCAAAAGCAGATGATTTTGGACTGATCACTGATATAAACGGAGAGGAAGGTTATTTCACATCCAACCGGAAACGCAACGACGACATATACAGTTTTAAAACGGATATTCACACTTTTTATAATTGCGACAGCCTGCTGAAAAATTATTACTGTTTCCTGTTCTATGACGAGGGATTCATGGATGTCGATACCCTGCCGTTGAGTTATGAATGGAGCTTTGGGGATGGAACAAGCATTAGAGGGATTGAAGCTGAACACTGTTTTCCAGGTCCCGGCAACTACACCGTGGAGTTGAATATCATTGATAACAATACAGGGAATACATTTTTCACTCAGACCTCATACGATGTGGAGATCACAGATGAGGTTCAGCCCTTCATCACCTCACCGGATATGGAGCTTATGGATCAGCAGATCGAATTCAGCGGATTAAATTCAAATTTGCCGCATATGGAAATTTCTCAGTATTTCTGGGACTTTGGGGATGGAACAAAAATAAAAGGGGCTGAGGTCGGACACACCTATGAAAGGAAGGGAAGCTATCAGGTACAGCTTGGAATTACCGGTGACAAGGACAGCACCGGGATCATGCCCGTTGCATGTGTCTATAAATACATAGCAATCCTGGAAGACAACCAGGAACTGGCCATGTACCTTGCCAGGCAAAAAGGGGAACTGGAAGAATTGGCTGAAACAGTTGCCGGGGAGCCCTCGGTCATGAATTCCCTTTATTCCATGCAGGAAGCTGTGGAAAGGGATGCCGTATTCAGGGTGGAGGTCCTGACATCAGAAACCAGGCTGAGTATCGATACAGCCCTTTTTGATCCCCTGCGTGGAGCTTATGACATCTCAGAGGTGTATCTCAGGGAGGACAGCCTTTACAGCTATACGGTGGGCGAAGCCGGCAGTGTGCTTGAAACCTATCCCATCTATAACGACGTTGTATCCAGAGGATATGAGAATGCCAGTGTGAAGAGCTATGTGCTTGCCGACCTGGCAGAAGAGGAACTCCTTGAACTAACCAGTTCCTTAGGGGAATTTTCAGATGCCTATTTCGAATTTGACGATTATAAGATAGGAGAAGCCTCCTACCCCATCCTCGACAGGATTGCTGAGATCATGCAAAAGTACCCGGGTATAGCACTGGAGATTGCGGCACACACCGATAACATGGGTTCCTTCGAATACAACATGAACCTATCACAGAACAGGGCCCAGTCCATGGTCGATTACCTGGTGGAAAAGGGCATTGAAAGTTACAGGCTGGTGGGAAAAGGATACGGTGAATCAAGGCCCATCACGCCAAATATCTCAGAAGAAGGAAGGAGTATCAACAGGCGGGTTGAATTTATTATCCTGAATAAAAAAGAATAAATGAACTGAAAATTTTGACAGAAAAGATCACTCATATACGGTTTATAATACTGTTCGTCGTGTTGTCCCTGCCGGGAAGGGTCGGGGTGCACGGACAGTGGCTTGATGGATACAGCCACAGGATGAAGATCACCACCAATGAAACCATGGTACCCGGAAATGATCCGTTAACCAACTTCCCCATGCTCATTTCATTCACCGATACCATACTGAGATCGATACCCAACGGAGGAGAAGTGGGTTTTCCCGATGGCCGGGATATCTGTTTCACCGGTCCCGACTGCCTCTCTGTGCTTAACTATGAATTTGAATATTATAACCCGGCAACCGGCACCCTGGTGGCCTGGGTCCAAATCCCATCACTCCCGGCAACAACAAACACTGAGGTGTTCCTCTATTTTGGAGACCCTCAAGGATCTCCGCGGTGGAATGGATCTGAAGTGTGGAGCAACGGGTACACAGCTGTCTGGCATATGAATGATGATCCATCTTCCCCCGCCCCCCAGATTACCGATGTCACATCATTTATGAATCACGGGACCTCAGGTGGAGCAATGACTGCAGATGACCTGGTGGAGGGAAAAATCTCAGGTGGGATCGATTTTGACGGAGTGGATGATTATGCCACCATGCCTGTGAACGGATTCAATCCCGACTCGGGAACAGTGGAGATGTGGATCAGCCTGGATTCCATCCCGCTGACCACTTCTGACTATTTTTTCGCACACCGCCTGGAAGCGCCAATATCGGACAGGACTTACCTGCGGGTCTGGAATACCGGAGAGTGGGGCACAGGGATGGGTAACACCTATGACCTTGCCAGGGGCAGCAACCTGGACACGGCAACCTGGCATCACCTTGCCATCACATGGGATGGAACAGAGGTAAAGGGTTTCCTGGATGGTGCGCCGGATTTCGGGCCGGTCAGTTATGCAGCACTGGATACCGTTCGTGAAATTTTTATAATGACATGGATGCCTCTCTCCGAATCGACCGATGGCACACTTGATGAACTGAGGGTCTCAAGTGTACCAAGGGATTCCGCATGGATTGAAGCTTCCTGGCGAAACCAGAACCAACCCGGATCATTTTACCAGGTGAATTCATTTGAGGTATATACAGATCCCTGCGATGCCACAACACTCACCATCAATGACACCTGTGACTTCTCAATTTTCACAAACATAGACGGGGGCACTTCAGGTCTGCCCGATCCCGGCTGCGGTGCATACATGGGTGGGGAAGTCTGGTTCAGGATAACTGTTCCCCAATCAGGATCTTTCGAGATCCAGACCGACACTGAGACCGAGCAGCAATACCCCCTCAACAACGGCTGGATGTACCGGCTTGCCATGGCCCTGTATGAGGGAACCTGTGGTGATCTGACACTGATCAATTGCTATGAAAACAACAGCACATACCATCCACGGATGGCGGGTGCCTCCCTGTCTGACAGAACCCCGGGAGAAGTGATATGGGTCAGGATATGGGAAAACACCAACAACGACAACGGTAAATTTAAGATCTGTGTAACAGGACAAGTTATCGAAACTTATGATGCCACTGGCGGCGGAGCATATTGCCAGGGCGACTCCGGTGTTTCAATTACCCTTTCAGGCTCGGATACGGGTATTCAATACACCCTGCTGCTCAATGACACCATCCGGCTCGACACGATCCAGGGAAGCGGAGGTCCACTCACATGGTCCCCGGTTCTAACGGAGGGGATTTACCGGATCATGGGCGATGATCCGGTAAACGGCTACGAGGGTCTTATGAACGACAGTGTTGAAGTGGAGATATTGCCACTGCCGCAGCTATATTTTGAGGTGGTCCCGATCACATGCTTTGAATACAGTGACGGATCCATTACCACTACCGTTACCGAAGGTAGTGAACCCTACCAGTTTGAATGGTCCGGTCCGGGCGGATACACTTCTGTTCAGAAAGATCCTGCAGATCTGTCCCCCGGTATCTATACGCTCAAAGTAACAGATAGCAACCAGTGCAGCACTGAAAGTACAGGTTTAAGCGTTACAGAACCTGATTTGCTTGTTGTTTCACTGGATCGCGTCACACATCTCACAGCATATGAAGCGAATGACGGAGCCATCGAAATTGAGATTGCCTGTGGTACAGTGCCATACACTGTTTCATGGACCGGAACAGATGGTTATGTTTCGGCAGAACCCGAAGCTTCAGGAATGACAGTGGGTTACTATTCGGTGAGGGTTACGGATGATCACCTTTGCCTGGCATCTTTATTGATGATCATGGTATCGGTAGAAGAACACGCAGAAGATGTGTTCATACCGGAAGGGTTCTCACCCAACGGAGACGGATACAATGACCGGTTTGTGATCCTCGGACTGGAAAACTATCCGGATAATGAACTGATGGTCTTTAACCGGCAGGGTGTGGAGGTATTCCACAGGGTGAACTATGAAAATGACTGGGATGGGCGGCCAGAATCGGGAAATGTACTGGGCGGGATACTTCCTGAGGGTACCTATTACTACATATTCAAATTTGGAGATATAAATATCAGAAAAGGAACCATATACCTGAACAGGGAATAGTAATATGAAGAAAGGGCTGACTGATAAACTGAAATATTTGCATCCATGGATCCTGGTTGCTATCCTCCTGTGCACGGGAATGAAGGAGGCCCAGGGACAGGAACAGGCCTATTTCAGTCAGTACATGTACAACCGCATGGCATATAATCCGGCATTTGCCGGCGACAGGGAGATTCCCGGATTTTCCTTCCAATCAAGACAACAATGGATCAGCTGGGAAGGGTCGCCAACATCCAACATTGTCCAGGCACATACCCGGATGAAGAACAAGAATGTGGGTATGGGTGTGTCGCTCTGCTACGATAAAATGGGACCGGTTCAGCATTCCGGGTTATCGGGAGCATATTCCTACACCCTCCAGATCACCGGCGAAAGCAAGCTGATGATGGGGCTCCGTGGAGAACTAAGGATCCTGCAGGTCAGGATCAGTCAGTTGCAGCTGGTTGACCAGGGAGACCTGTTGTTTGCGGAGGATCCCGGAATGAAGTTACAACCCAACGTGGGGATCGGTTTTAACTATGTGTTCCGGAATTACAGTGTAAGTTTCTCCATACCAAAGATACTGAATGCCGGTCTCTCTCCTTTCGACGGTGAGACATCAGAATGGAGCAAGGCACGGAGTGTGTTTTACCTGGGGGCGGCATCTGAACACGAGATCAATGAAGACCTTAAAATTGAACCATCTGTCCTTTTTGCCCTTGCAAAAGGCACCTCTCCGTATATTCAGCTTACAGGATTGTTGAAATACAGGGAGAAGTTCGGCATGGGAGCCCTGTACCGGTTCGACAAAACCCTGGGAGGAATGATCAGGTACAACCACCAGGACAAGATCGTCATTGGTTATTCTTATGATGTTTCACTGGATTACATACAGTATAATACCGGAACCCATGAATTGTTCCTTGGATACAATTTCCCGTTTAACAGTTACAAAACGTTATCGCCCAGGCGATTCTAATCTTATATATATGAAGATACCAGAGCTTCGATTCCTCATTTGTGCGTTCCTCGTGCTGACCGGCACCCTGGCATGCCGGTCACAACCGGCACCTGCAGAAGAAGAGAACATACCCTACCTGGTCACATTTGGCGGCATGGCCGAACATTCATGGGGAGATGATGACTTCTGCCAGATATTCTTTATCCGGGTGCCAACGACACAGGTGGATCCCATATACATCAGGGTATTTGATCCCGATACCGGAGGTGAGCTGGATGAAGGAAAAGGAGATTTCAATACAAAAGTCAGATTTTCTGTATACGGAGGCAATGGTTGTTATACCGATGAGGATGCCATCGCAGTGGATCCTGTGGGAAATTATAAAAGCGGAAACCTGCTTGCCTCGAAAAGTTTTGGGACAAGCAACCGGTATGATAACAGCTGGTATACCTTTGGGCCCTTCAATCCGCTTGAGGGAGAATTTGTTGAGAAATTCGACGGAAGGGTGTTCAAAATCATTGCCCAGGGGGAGTCCGGTGATGATGGAAATCTCTACACCTATTTTCTAAGCACCCAATCAAAGGCCAACAGTCCCGTTGAGGGCGGCAACCTGTTCACTTACGAGTACACGTTCCGGCTCTCCAATAACCAGAACAATGTATCCCAGATCTATCCCTATATTGATGACAGGACCATATCCATAAAGATCTCCAATTTTGACTGGGACAATGATGGATTTATCAGGATTGTTTCGGTGGCTAAAAACGGTGAACTGTGTCCGGTATCTGGAGAGGATAACTGGGTCCATCATGAGTTTAAGATCATTGAGGAAGAGCTGAATACATCCATTGAAATACAGTTCATTAAAGACCGTAACCAGCGCATCAACAACAACAATGTTGTGCTCACGGTTCAAAACCAGTATGGAGAGATGTTGCCATTTTTCGTCATACCCATCGGGGGAATTCCCGTTTATAATCCAAGGATAAGGATGAAGGTTATTGAAAGATAGGAGAAACCATGATATCTGAATTAAATATAGTCTGCCGTTCCCAGGTTCTGTTTATAGCTCTGGCTTCCATGTGTATACTATCCTCCCAGGTCTATTCCCAGCAGTACAGGGTGGTGGAATACGGGCTGAACAGCGGATTGCCACAATCCTACGTGTATTCCATTGATCAGGATGGCTCGGGATTCCTGTGGATTGGAACGGGCGATGGCCTGGCCAGGTTTGACGGAAAGCACTTCCAGGTTTTTACAATGTCGGACTCCCTGGGTGATAACTTCATTACCGCTTCCCACATCAATGAGTCCGGGGCCTGGTTTGGCCACATGAATGGCGGGGTAACCCATTTTGATGGAAAACAGTTTATCAAAGTACTCCCGGGGGATCAGTCCAAAGGCTCCATTACCGATATCAAAAGCATGGCCGGGTCTACCTGGGCCAGTACCCAGTCAGGAGGAATCTGGAGGATTAATCCCGATCTCCGTGCATCACTGTATGAAGACCGTGAGAACCCTGTTGTAGTATTTTCATTCGAGATGATCTCCTCCACCGAATGTATCGTTGGATCCATGGAGGGAGTCTATATTTACGCTATACCGCATGATTCCCGGGAACTCAGGCTCATTGGTGCAATTGATTCCCTGCCCGAGACAAAAGTTCAGGATCTACATATGTCAGCCGACCAGGAAACCCTCTATATTCTCACCGAGGATGAAGGGATATTTACATTCGACTACAAAGGTTTCAACCTGCGGGCCAGGCCCCTGAAGATAGAGATGGAAGCGTTCATAGAAGGTCCTCAGCAGGTCTTTGAGGATAAGGAGATGAACCTTTGGATTGCCACATTTGGAGAAGGATTGTATAAACTGAGTCGCGATTCCAAAGGTACATTCAATGTTTCGGCCAACTACAATGAAGAGAATGGACTACCGGGTAACAATGTGAAATATGTATTCCAGGACAGGGAGGAAAACATTTGGATCGGCATGTATGGGACTGGCCTGGTAAGGCTGGTGGATGAAGCCTATTCATACCATCTTTCCGGTGACGGGGTCAGCAACAATGTTCACTCCATACTCATTACAGATACCCTCCGCTGGTTCGGGACAGAAAGCGGTCTGCTCAGGGTTAACACGATCAATGGAGAGCAAAAATTGTTTGCAGGACGGCAATTCGGATTGCCGGATGATATCGTAACCGCCATCAGCAATTCACCCGAAGGAGAGCTGTGGATAGGAACCATGAAAAACGGGGTCTATAGAATGCGGCCCGGAAGTGACAGGTTCAATAAATTCTTCATAAGTCCGGAGGCCCTGGAAAATACAATTAATGCCCTGGAGGTGAGCAGCACTGTTGTCTGGGTCGCAACAAATAAAGGATTGTGTAAGATCAATACAGAAGACGGGAACCTTACCTGGTTCACCATCAGAAATGGTGGCCTCCCCCACAACACTGTCAAAAACCTGCAGATTGATGAATCTGGCCGGGTATGGCTTTCAACCCTCAGCAATACCATTACCTATGTTGAAAATGACAGCGTTACCCGGTTGATCATACCCATGGTGGGTGCTGCACTCGATATCCGCTCTATCACAAGGGACAAGCAGGGAAACACCTGGGTGGGTACCTATGGGAACGGGGTTCTCAAAATAGATGGCGATTCTGCTTCCATTATAACCTCGGCCGATGGTCTTTTATCTGACTATTGCTATTCGCTCGTAAGTGATGACCTCCGCTATATCTGGGTCAGTCACCAGGGTGGACTGAGCAGGATCAGGCTCTCAGATGGATTTGTGAGTACGGTAAAAGAGGAAATGGGCATTGACAGGAACATGAAATTCAATGAAAATGCGGTATTTAAAGATAGCGGAGGAAAACTCTGGTTCGGGTCAACATCCGGGGTCTTAGCCTACGACCCCCACATGGAGAAAGACCAGCCACCTGCACCGGCGCTTTCCATTACCTCCATCATGGTCGATGACCGCCCAATGGAAGTAACCCGCAATCTGGATCTTCCGGTAGGCAGGCATGACATCAGGATCCGGTTTCAGGGAATCTACCTGAAAAATCCCGGAACTGTGACCTACCGGTATAACATGGAAGGACTCGGGAATACATGGTCGGAGGAATTTACTGACAACCAGGTAATGTTCAACAGTCTGCCTGATGGTAAATACACTTTTAACCTGACAGCCTCAAACAGCGAAGGGATATCCAATGAAGATCCGGTAAAACTCCACATCTTTATTGCCAGGCCGCTCTGGAAAAGATGGTGGGTCTATGCCCTGATCCTCAGCATGGCCACAATAGCCATCGTTACCTATATCAAACGGAGGGAATACCACCTGCTCATGGAAAAGCAGATCCTCGAAAAGAGGGTCAGGGAAAGAACCGGGGAAGTGGTGAAACAGAAAGAAGAAATCGAAGTACAAAGGGATGCCATTAAAACCCAGAATGACAGGATCCAGCAGATCAATAAGAACATCACCGACAGCATTAACTATGCCCGCCGGATACAACAGGCAGTCTTCACTCCACCCGAAGAGCTGGCCAGGATGTTTCCGGATAGTTTTGTATTCAGCCGGCCCCGGTACATTGTGAGTGGTGACTTTTTCTGGCTTGCAAAAAAAGAGAATAAATTGGTAGTCACAGTATCAGACTGTACAGGCCATGGTGTTCCGGGCGCATTTATGAGCATGCTTGGTATCACCCTGCTGAATAAGCTTGTGAATACACAGGGCATTACCGAAGCCGATCTGATTCTTAATAAACTCAAGCAGGAGATCATCGACGCCCTCAAGCAGAAAAGTAACAGTGAATCATCATCCGATGGCATGGACATGGCCCTGTTTGTTTACGATCCTGCAAGTTCCATGCTGCAATACTCCGGAGGATTCAGCCCCATGGTGCACATTCACAACGGTGAATTAAGTTTGATTAAGGCCGACCCCATGCCCATTGGTATCGGGGCCATCGTTGGCAAGGATTTTACCAGCCAAGAAATTAAGATCCATAAGGGTGATGTGGTCTACCTCTATTCTGATGGATATGAGGACCAGTTCGGAGGGGAGAATGACAGGAAGTTTTCCCGAAAGCAGTTCAGGGAACTGCTTGCAGATATCCATGCCCTGCCGATGGCAGAACAAAGATCCACCCTTGAAAAAGCCATGGACGACTGGATGGACGGTCGTGATCAAATCGACGATATCACTGTGATGGGGATCAGGTTCTGAAATTTTTTCCTAACTTTCTCTTTTGAACCTTTATCAGGGTTTACTGTTCAATGTACCTCTTATCTTTACCCTTTGGGCGGATGTAACTACTATCAATCATTAAATTTCAAACACATGAAAAGGATCTTTATTGTGACAGCTATGTTGCTGCTAACACAACTTCTGATGGCCCAGAACCTTGCCGATCTCTATGAAAAAAACAAATATTCGGTTGTAACCATTTACGTGTCGGAAAGTTTGAGTACCGGAACGGGAGATCCCCGGACTTTCGTTTCCAGCATGGGTTTGGGTTCCGGGTGTTCTTATACGGGAAAATATGGTCCTCACAGCTGCCCATGTGGTGGGAAATGCAAAGGAGATCATGGTCCAGTTTTTCGACGGCGAGGCCATCTCGGCAAAAACTGTCCGGATATCCAAAAATGCCGATGTGGCGATTGTTCAGCTTGACAGGGTTCCCAAAGATCCCCAGGTGGCTGTCATAGGTAACTCGGATGAAACAAGAATAGGTGAAGAAATATTTATTGTAGGTGCACCCATGGGGCTGCCGTACTCTCTCTCCAGTGGCGTTATCAGTGGAAAACAAGCTGAGGAAAAACTAACAAGTGATGGAAAAATGCTTGAATTCTTCCAGACAGATGCAGCAATCAACACAGGTAACTCGGGAGGACCCATGTTCAATTACCGCGGTGAGGTGATCGGTATAGTCAGTTCAATCCTCACAAGGTCAGTCGGTTTTGAGGGTATAGGATTTGCCGCCACCTCCGAAGTTGCCAGGTCATTGCTCTCATCAAGAAGCAGTAAATTCTTTGGGATCGATGCCATGGTGCTGCCTTACGAATATGCAAGGCTCCTGAATGTACCCCAGGAGTCGGGCTTGCTGGTTCAGCATGTGGTTAAGGATAGTCCGGCCAGTGTGGCCGGGCTGAAGGGAGGTTTCAGAATGGTGATCATAGACGAAGAGGAAATTTTGCTGGGGGGCGATGTGATCCTCTCCATTGACCACATCGTTTTCAGGGGGCAGGAAAGTGCCTCAGAACTCTTTGATTACCTTGATAACGTGGATGCAATGGTGAAACATAAAATTACCGTTCTGAGGGCCGGAGAAATCATAGACCTGTACTGGATATCAAGCGATATCGATTAACCGGGAGTAATGGATGCTGTCACCACACGGATATTACCTCCGGGGACCATCGGTGCATCAGAATTAACCTATGTGGTGATAGGAGCACGGTTTAAGGGACATTGGATTTTCGTCAGGCACCGTGACAGGACTACCTGGGAAATGCCGGCCGGGCATATTGAAAACGATGAGTCGGCCGACCAGGCGGCTGTAAGAGAATTGTTCGAAGAAACAGGAGCTGTCAGGTCTTCACTGGATCACATCCATGATTACTCGGTAACTGTCGAGGGGCATACAGGGTATGGCAGACTGTATGCTGCAACAGTGCTGAAGCTGGAATCCAAACTCGAACATGAAATAGTGGAGCTGCAATTCTCTGAGAAACTCCCCTCAGAACTCACCTACCCGGAGGTGCAAACCATCCTATTCAACAAGGTAAAACAGCATTTTCAACTCTGATCTAAATGCACTATTTTTGCAGCTTAAATGCAACTGGTAACATATGAAAATTTCCTACAACTGGCTGAAACAATATATCTCCACCGACCTGCCACCCGAACAGGTCTGTGACATACTGACCAACATCGGACTGGAAGTGGAGGGAGTGGAATCCTTTCAATCGGTGAAAGGGGGGTTGGATGGTGTGGTGATTGGCGAGGTGCTTACCTGCAGCAGACATCCCAATGCTGACAAGCTTACCGTAACCACAGTTGACGTGGGAAAAGAAAAACCTGTGCAAATCATTTGCGGTGCGCCCAACGTGGCAGCCGGACAAAAAGTGCCAGTTGCCCTGGTGGGGACCACCCTTTACCCAACCGAAGAAGGATTTACCATTAAAAAAGCCAGGATCAGGGGCGAGCTTTCACAGGGAATGATCTGTGCCGAAGATGAACTGGGCCTTGGCTCATCCCATGACGGGATCATGGTGCTTGATCGGGATACTCCCATTGGAATCCCCGCATCCGAGTATTTTAAGGTTGAAAATGACACGGTATTTGAGATCGGGCTGACACCCAACAGGATTGATGGGGCATCACACCTCGGTGTTGCCCGCGACCTGGCAGCTTACCTGAAACAGGAGGGTGCGGTAACCCGGAACAAGCCCTCTGTGGACGGATTCAACACCGACAACAATGATCTGCCGATCTCCATTGAAATAGAGGAAAAGGCAGGTTGCAGGCGCTATTCAGGTCTTACCATTTCAGGGATTTCTGTAAAAGAGAGTCCCTGCTGGTTACAAACCCGGTTGCGGTCCATTGGCCTTTCTCCCATTAATAACGTGGTCGATATCACCAATTTTGTCCTGCATGAATCGGGTCAGCCTCTCCATGCTTTCGATGCAGCACATATCAAAGGGCACAAGATTGTAGTGAAAACCATGCCTGAAGGAACCCCCTTCACCACCCTTGATGAGCAGGAACGGAAACTGCTGGCAACCGATCTGATGATCTGCAACGGTGAAGAAAGCATGTGCATTGCAGGAGTTTTCGGAGGTGTCGGATCAGGAGTCACCGAAGAGACAAACAGTATTTTCCTGGAATCGGCCTGTTTTGACCCTGTGTACATCAGGAGAACCTCCAAGCATCATGTACTCAATACCGATGCCTCTTTCAGGTTTGAACGGGGTTCAGATCCAAATATGACAGTATGGGCCCTGAAAAGGGCAGCCATGCTGATCAGGGAGATTGCCGGTGGCACCATCTCATCGGAAGTGGTTGATGTCTACCCCGATCCTGTTAAAGATTTCCGGGTGGAGATCAGTTTTGCCCATGTAAACAGGCTCATTGGCAATGATATTGATCCTGAGACCATCCAATCGATCCTTGAATCGCTGGATATTGTGGTGGAGCAAAGGGACGATCAGGGGATGGTGCTTCGTGTGCCTCCCTACCGGGTAGATGTACAGCGGGAGGCTGATATCGTGGAAGAGATCCTCCGCATATACGGATTCAACCGGGTTGAAATCGGTGCCGGACTTCAATCCACCCTCTCCTACTCATCCAAACCGGATAAGGAAAAAGTGATCAACCTGGTTTCGGAGATGCTTACGGGCAAGGGGTTTTATGAAATAAAATCCAACTCCCTCACCCGGACGACTTATTATGACGAGGAGGATCAACCTGATCCCACAGCCGTCCGCCTCTTCAATCCACTGAGTCAGGACCTGGCCCTCATGCGACAAAACCTGTTGTACGGCGGACTGGAAGCTGTAGCATACAACATCAACAGAAAACATCCGGACCTGAGTTTATATGAATTTGGTAAATGTTACTACCAGGATCCCAATGCGGCGGGAGAACATATATTGGATAGATTCGATGAGCAGCTTCATATGGGGATCTTTATTTCCGGTAGATCCCGGTCCGGAAACTGGATCCAGGAAGCAGAAGATACTTCCTACTATTTAATAAAGAGCTATGTGGAAACAGTGCTGGTGAAGCTTGGTATCGATCCGCATATGCTGGAATCGGGCGGTCGGGAAAATTTGGATTATACCCACAGGGATGTTTACACGATCCATGGGGACCGGATAGTGGAGTTCGGATCCGTGGCCCCTGCGGTGTTGAAGAAATTTGACATTAAACAGGAGGTATTTGCAGCTGAATTCAACTGGGACAATGTGCTGAAAATCCTTACCAGTCACAGGACACTGTTTAAACAACTTCTGAGGTTCCAGGTAGTTACACGAGACTTTTCCCTGATGCTCAGCAGGGAAGTCACCTTTGAATCACTTCGGGAACTTGCCTTTAAAACGGAAAGGAGATTATTGAGGAACGTGACTCTTTTTGATGTTTACGAAGGTGATAAGATTGAAAAAGGGAAGAAATCCTACGCGTTGACCTTTACATTGCTGGATAAGGATAAAACACTTACCGACAAGCAGATTGATAAAGCCATGCTGAACATTGCAAAGGCTTTTGAGAGAGAGTTTGGGGCCGTAGTAAGGGGAATGAATTAGCCATGTCTGCCAGAATCAATCTGATCAACGGAGATATCACCCAACTTAAGCTGGATGCCATCGTCAATGCCGCCAACCGCACGCTGCTTGGCGGAGGTGGGGTGGATGGTTTCCCCAAATCACTGGCAGCGAAGATTGCCATAGATGCGGTAAAATCTTTCCTGGAACATCCGGGATCGCTGGAAGAAGTTATTTTTGTTGTATTTGACACAGAGAATGAATCCCTCTATCATCAACTCCTCGGTTAAGTTGCGGCAATGGTATTTTTGTGATGCTGAAAGCTTGTGGCGCTGAACGTTCAGAACATATACCCGATCCCGATGCTGTACCTGAAATTAGTAAAACCAAACTTTGCTTCGACGGAACCGGATACAGGTATGGATATGGGATCCATTCCCAGGTATTCAAGCCTTTTGTTGATTTCAGCCTCGATCAGCGGGATGATGTCTGCAGCAAAATCCGAATCCACCTCAAAGTTCAGCTTCTGAAAGGATCTTCTGGGTCCCATGAACATTAAATCGATTACAAACCTCTTTTTTATGACCAGCTGGTATCCCAGCTGAAGCCCGATCCCCATCTCCTGCATGGCCCCGGTTCCACCCACATCCATATACTTTTCCCCATCCCAGTAATGGAGCCTCAGGTCACCATACAAACTGGTATATCTTGTATATACTCCCCCGTACAGACCCGACCTTTCGCCGGGACATTCACATGGCTTAAAGTAATACCTAACCTCCGGGGTGAAAGAGAAGCCCCTGAGTCCGGTGGTCTTACTGGATATGATAAAATCCCCCAGACCCAGCACTTTGGGTATACCTCCCCCCCATTTATACCCAGCTCCCATCTGGATGGACCAGCGCTCATCGAACTGGCGCTCATACTGGATTGAAATATTGTTGAAGACCAGTGCAGCAGTGTTCATCTTTATTGTATTAAGATAGGTACTATCATTGGCTGTCTGGGAATAAGCTGACACAGCGTACATGACTGATATGGAAATCGTGAATAGAAAGTTCTTCAACATGGTCCGTTTATTTATTTTCATTAATTTTATTCTTCAGGTCAAACAATTAGCGCATTAACCCGTTTTATTACCGAAATATATTGATAAAAATAAAACCCATGAAACAAATTTTCATCTTTTTGGTGGCTGTTCTGCTGGCTGTCCCCGCCTTTTCACAGGAACTCAGTAAAAAAGAACAACGCAAGCTTCAAAAGCAATTGAAAAAGGAGCAGCAGGCTGAAGAAGCTGCTAAAACTGCAGCCGTTGTGGGCCTGATGGTGGAGTATCAGCAGTTCGTACTGGAAGCCGACCGGCTCAGGGACAAGCGTGGCAACACAGTGAATGTATCCCCCTCTATCAACTTTATAGCATGCGACTCGATCACAGGTGTTATACAAATAGGATCCAATGCTTATGTAGGATTAAATGGAGTGGGCGGGATCACCGTGGACGGACCCATTTCAAATTATAAATATACACGCATTGAGAAGAACGGTACCTACAATGTGACTTACAATGTTCGGACCGTTGTGGGAAATTATGATGTCAGAATGACCGTCTTTTCTGATGGAAGGGCAGATGCAACCGTCTCTTCCTCATGGCCCGGACAGCTCAACTACAGTGGATACCTGATGCCCCCTGCCGTTTCAAAAGTATACAAGGGAATGTCCTACTGACCATTATCAGGTCGTGCCGACAGCAGGTTGGTTCGCTTATTCCTCCAGCTTGTACAGAAAACGTTTGATGCTTCGCTTGGGCGTTTTCTCGAACTCTTTTTTGTGAATATGGATCTTTAACAGTGATTCAAATACTGCCAGCGGGAAGAGGAAATCAAAGGCGCAGGCATAGCAGTGTGCCAGCGGAAGTATATGTAATGCCATTGTAATCGGACAGGGCCGGCAGGTCCCAGTTTTGCTTAAAACTCTTTTCGTAGAGCTGAATGAAGTTCTGTTGAATCATCGTTGGGTAGATTTAGTTTCTTAAATATAGAAATTTCTTAATCAAACAATAGCCCTATCTTTGCAACATCTGCCGAAGGGCCTGTTTAAAAAGAATCGAATGATATTTTTTTTTCAAATTCAAGACAATAAGATTATCGCATTGGAGAGTTCAGCTGAACTTGACCGGAACACCACAGAAAAGCTTGAATGGTTGTTTGACGGGTCTGGCCTGTCCGGCAACAGTGTCAATGGAACGTATGTGGGACCCAGGAAAGAGATGATCACCCCCTGGAGCACCAATGCTGTGGAAATAACTCAAAACATGGGTGTCAACGGCATTACCCGGATCGAAGAATTTTTCGTAGTTCACACAAAAGATGCCTCTTATGACCCCATGCTCCAGGCCATGTATGAAGGCCTGGACCAGGAGCTCTTTACCACAGACAGAAAACCCGATCCCATCATCGAAGTTAGCGACATATCAGCTTATAACTTACAGGAAGGGCTGGCCCTGAATGCCGATGAGATCGAATACCTTAACGGGGTCAGCAGCCGCATTGGAAGAAAGCTGACCGACAGTGAGGTTTTCGGGTTTTCCCAGGTCAATTCAGAACACTGCCGTCATAAGATATTCAATGGCACCTTTATCATTGACGGAGAGGAGAAGGAGTCCTCCCTTTTTCAATGGATCAAAAGAACCACCCGGATCAATCCCAACCACGTTGTATCCGCTTACAAGGATAACTGCTCCTTTGTAAAAGGACCCGTGATCGAGCAGTTTGCACCGGCATCGCAGGACAAATCTGACTATTTCCGGGTAACAGATATTGAAACCGTACTTTCACTTAAGGCCGAAACACATAATTTCCCCACCACTGTGGAACCTTTCAACGGGGCTGCCACCGGGACTGGTGGTGAGATCCGGGACAGGATCGGAGGAGGCAAAGCAGCCATTCCCATGGCCGGAACTGCCGTATATATGACCTCCTATCCCAGGCTGGGAGAAAACCGGAAATGGGAATATGCCATGCCCGAACGGCCCTGGCTCTACCAGACACCTGAAGAGATCCTGATCAAGGCTTCCAACGGAGCCAGCGACTATGGCAACAAATTCGGACAACCCCTTATCTGCGGGAGCCTGCTTACCTTTGAACACAGCGAGCATAAAAAAATGTTTGGTTACGACAAGGTCATCATGCTTGCGGGAGGAATCGGGTTCGGAAACAAAGCGGATGCTGAAAAGGATATCCCCGAAAAAGGTGATGTTGTGGTGTTGCTGGGAGGTGATAACTACCGGATTGGAATGGGTGGAGGTGCGGTCTCCTCGGTGGATACCGGTGAATACGAAAACGCCATTGAACTCAATGCAGTGCAACGCGCCAATCCGGAAATGCAGAAACGGGTTTACAATGCCATCAGGGCGCTGGCCGAATCCACCCGGAACAGCATCATCAGCATCCACGACCATGGTGCAGGGGGCCACCTGAACTGCCTCTCAGAATTGGTGGAAGCCACCGGTGGTATTATTTACCTGGATCAACTTCCCGTGGGGGACCCCACCCTTTCCGCCAAAGAGATCATTGGCAATGAATCCCAGGAACGCATGGGACTGGTGCTAAAACCGGAGGATGTGGATGAACTGGTAAGAATTGCCCGGCGCGAACGTGCTCCCATCTACATTGTCGGTGAGATTACCGACGATCATCGTTTTTCATTTAAAAATCAAAAAACCGGGGAAACACCCATGGACCTGGAACTGGCCGATATGTTCGGAAAACCCCCTCGTACGGTGATGCAGGATAACACGCTTGTAAATAAGTTTGATGAGATCCAGTATGATCAGGCATCTCTACCGGTGTACCTCGAGGGCGTGATGCAACTGGAAGCAGTGGCATGCAAAGACTGGCTCACCAACAAAGTGGACCGTTCGGTAACCGGCAAAATTGCCCGCCAGCAATGCGCCGGCCCCCTGCAACTGCCCCTGAATAACCTGGGAGCTGTATCCCTGGACTACCGGGGCAGGAAGGGGTATGCAACTTCCATCGGGCATGCGCCGGTGGCAGGGATGGTGGATGCAGAGGCAGGAAGTGTACTTTCAATAGCAGAAGCTCTTACCAACATCGTATGGGCTCCCATGCCAGATCAGATAAAGAGCATCTCTTTATCGGCCAACTGGATGTGGCCGTGCAAAAACGAGGGTGAAGATGCAAGGCTGTATCATGCCGCAAAGGCTGCCAGTGATTTCGCTGTGGACCTGGGCATCAACATCCCCACCGGCAAGGACTCCCTCTCCATGACACAGAAATACCGCAACCAGGTGGTATATGCACCCGGTACGGTGATCATTTCAGCGGCCGGGGAGGTAACCGATGTACACAAAATTGTCGATCCGGTGGTGGTGCCAGATCCTGAAACCAGGATCATCTATGTGGACCTTTCAAAAGATACCTTCAAACTGGGAGGCAGTTCATTTGCGCAATTCTGCAACAAGCTTGGCAACGAGGCGCCCACCGTAAAAGATCCCGGTTATTTCCTGAAGGTATTCAACCTGTTGCAATCCCTTATTGAGGATGGCCGGATACTGGCCGGCCATGATGTTTCTGCAGGTGGTTTGATCACTGCATTGATGGAGATGTGTTATTCCAATACTTCAGGCGGACTGGAAGTGGATATTACAGGGATCCCGGGAGAGACCATTCCCGTGCTGTTCAGTGAAAAACCGGGTGTGGTAATCCAGGTTCAGCATGCCTTTGAACTAACCGGGTTGCTGGAAAAGGAAGGGATCCTGCACCACGTAATCGGCAGGCCCATTGAGGAACGTGAGATCCACCTGCGGACCCATGATACAGTGCATAAACTTTCCATAGACCATTACCGCGATCTCTGGTTCAAAACCTCCTACCTGCTGGACCGTAAACAATCGGGAGAAGAACTTGCCGGCGAACGGTTTAAAAACTATAAGAACCATTCGCTGAGCCTCTCTTTCAACGGTTTCAAGGGCACCTTTAAGAACCTGGGGATTGATCCGGAGAGACGCACGCAAAGTGGTACACGGGCAGCCATCATCAGGGAGAAAGGGGTGAATGGCGACCGGGAAATGGCCCATGCACTCTACCTGGCCGGATTCGATGTGAAGGATGTGCATATGACAGACCTGATTGCAGGCAGGGAGACCCTGGAGGATATTCAGATGATCGTATTTGTGGGTGGTTTTTCCAATTCAGACGTACTGGGATCGGCCAAAGGATGGGCGGGAGCCTTTAAGTACAACGAAAAAGCACGGATTGCACTCGAAAAGTTCTATGCAAAAAAAGATACCATGAGCCTGGGTATCTGCAACGGTTGTCAGCTTATGATCGAACTGGACCTGGTGGTCCCGGAACATGATCAATCGCCGCAAATGCTTCACAACGCGTCGGGCAAATTTGAGTCTGCGTTCCTGAGTGTGGATGTACCGAAAAACAAATCGGTCATGCTGGGATCACTGGAAGGAATGACACTCGGTATCTGGGTAGCCCATGGAGAGGGGAAATTCAGGCTACCGAAAAAGGAAGGTGCTTACAACATTGCTGCCAGGTACAGTCACCATACCTATCCTGCCAATCCCAACGGATCCGATTATGATGTGGCAGCCCTCTGTTCCTCCAACGGCCGCCACCTTGCCATGATGCCCCACCTGGAAAGAGCATACCTGCCCTGGCAATGCGGATATTATCCGGCCGGCCGGAAACAGGATGAGGCAACTCCATGGCTGGAAGCACTCGTTAACGCCCGGGTATGGATTGAAAGCACAAAATAGCAGTCAATCGCAAGGATGTTTCACCGCAACGTGCTTTTGCGCTTCGCGAAAAATGCCAGGTTGCTTGTAAAAACATCTTTGCGATTTGATCCAATTGCTTATTTTAGACACGGAGTTACAGGAGAAACGGAATGATGGCTTTTCGTTCCGGGGGATAATCCGGGAAAATGCTGAAAAATAGTATCCATTGATGAATCCATTGATGAGGTTGAAACAAACAGCCATGAGCGCCACCACAAGGGGCATCTGCTTACCGGAGGTCCGGGTTCGCAACGGATAGATCACCGACCGGTTTGTATAGTGGGCCACATAGAGAGTAAAAAAGATCCAGGTAACTGGCTGGGCTTTATTAGGCCCAAGAAGAAAATAGAGCATAAAAGCAAGAAGGGATGGAAGCTCCATGATTATCCAACCCATGCGGTTGGGAAAAAAGGAAATAATTCTCGCGATCCATGCAGTCTACTCAGGAAAGCGAAGATAGAAGATTTCTCGAATCCTGCGAGTGCATTGGCTTCTCATCAGGTCTCACCAGGCTATCGTGCGTCTGCCCTGCTTTCGGCATAGAGGTACCTGATCCCAAGGCTATCCTGGTCAAGGAAAACAATCCTCATCTGGTAAGTCATGGTACCTCCCCAGTAGCCCACAGTAATTTCCAGCAGGCTATCCGACACGGCCTCCCAGTCCCCCTCAAAGTTGTCGTAAGTGATGGGAGGAGTACCGCACCATCCTGCATTCTTGTGCTCGATAAATGTTCCATCTTCATTGATGGTGAAACCATATTTGGAAGGATCGAGTGATTGGGCGCGTTCCAGCAAGGTGACATCGTCTTCATACCCATTTTCAACCCATGTGCCTATAATCTCGGCATTTGCTCCCAGCATGTCCGCCTCCTGCATGCTTTTCTCACATGAAGTCAGAACGAGTAAGGTAATCAGAAACAAAACTTCTTTCATGATCCGGTTAATGATTCATTCAACTACAGGATGGAACTAGGAGCCAATTGGTTGCTTTAAAGCTATATTAAATACTCTTCATAATTGCCACGCTTGGCATCCAATGCTGTTACAACGTACCAGACGTTTCCGATCTCCCCGTCGAAATGATCCAGGTAGGACCCGGTCCGGAAGATATGGTACTGGATCTGGGCTACCCGGCGGGGATCAACCGCATCGGGGAGAGGCTATTCGTGGGTGATGCAATTCTTCACAGAATTCATGTGTTTAAAATTTCAAGGAAAGGTCTTCTCCCAGACACAGAGTTTAAAAACCTGAGGGGAAATGACAACCTCAGGATCCACGATGGACAACTCATCGTACCGGGGCACATCAAACCTTTCCGGTTCATTCAACACGCAAAAGATCCTGAAAAACTCTCCCCCGTAGAGGTCTTCAAGGTAGATCCACAAACTGGCAAGTCAACCACCCTTTACTATACCGACGGTTCCGCCATCAGTGCCGGATCCACCGCACTGATTTACGAAAATCACCTTTACATCTGCCAGGTCTTCGATCCGTTCATACTGAAAGTTGTTCTGAAAGAGTGATAGCAGAAAGAACAGCAAGCATTCTCGCTTGAAAAAGGTCAGGTTCTACTAATAATCGACGCATCTTCAAATGATATCAGGCTGACCGGAACCATGGAGGTGAATTAATGCCCTTGGAATAGACATTCATGGTTATCGTTATTGTTTAATTTTCATATATTTATAACAATAAACACCACTGCGATGGACAAAAAAATTATTGAACTTTGCGATGATTTCCGGAGTGGCCGGGTAAGAAGGCGGGAATTCATCAGAAAACTAGCCATTTTAACGGGCGGTACTGCCGCTGTCATGAGTCTGCTCCCTCTCCTTGACAGTAAATCAGCCTTTGCCTCAGCACTCTCTATGGATGATGAGGATATTCATTCAGAATTTATCACCTACCCGGGAGCCTCAGGGGATGTACGAGCCCTGCTATCCCATCCAAAAACAGGAGCGAAACTCCCTGCAGTCATTGTAATTCATGAAAACAAGGGCCTGCAGCCCCATATTCAGGATGTCAACAAACGCATGGCCAGAGCGGGTTTTCTATCCATTGCCCCGGATGCCCTATCCCCACTGGGGGGAACTCCCGATGATGATGTTGATGCTGCGCGTAACAAAATGAGGGAACTGGATGGGGAAAAGACCACCAGGGATTTTGTTGCCGCTGTAAAGTATTTGAAGACCCATCCGTTATCCACAGGCAAAGTCGGCTGCACCGGCTTCTGCTGGGGCGGAGGCATGACCAACCAGGTGGCAGTTCATGCTCCGGACCTTAACGCTGCTGTTCCTTATTATGGCAGGCAACCGGATCCCGAAGATGTACCTAAGATCAAAGCAGCGGTTATGGCACATTATGCCGGTGAAGATGAGCGGATCAATTCAGGGATCGAGGCTTTTGAGAAAGCACTTCAAGAAGCCGGTATCGATTACCAGATCTTTATCTATAAGGGAGCCCGGCATGCTTTCAACAATGACTCAAATCCATCTCGTTATCATAAAGAAGCGGCCACTCTTGCCTGGAAACGCACTACGGAATTCTTTAAGGAAAAACTGAAAGCCTAATTCCATTGGGCCGCTACTGCATCCACGAATGGCTTGCAATGCATGAAAAACCTTTTGTAGCCCCTGCAAAGGTAATTCAATCCCGTTTCGCCGGAAGGAGTTGTGATAAACTTGTTTTTGGGACACTCCCCGTTACACATATCCAGCACCTTGCATTCCCTGCAGTACTGCGGTAAGGTTTCCATTTTGGCCTGACCAAAGGCCTTCTGTGCCTGATGGTCGAGCAATTGAACCATTGTGTTCCGGTTAATATTCCCCAGTTTATAGGACGGGGTAACATAATGATCACAGGAAAAAAAATCCCCGTTATGTTCAATCACCGGAACCCCTCCACATGTCTTTTTAAAGATACACAGGGTATGATCCTGCCTGAAGGATGTCCGGGCAGCCTCTTCGAATATTTGGATTTTCACGGTCCCAATGTCCTTCTCCATCCATTCATCAAAAACTGTGCATAGAAACTCCCCAAATGCCCCGGCAGGTACAGAACTCTCACACACTGCCGGGTATGATCCCGGCAATCGCTCCACAAGTGGAAGAAAGGTAAGGTAGCGTACATCCAGTTCCCTGAAGAACCGGTATACATCCATCGGATATTTTACATTGAAAGAGTTGACCACACACAGGATCTCTGTATCGATCCGGAATTTCTGAAGCAATTTGTACCCCCTGATCACATGGCCGAATGAAGACCGCTGATCTTTCGATACCCGGTAGCGGTCATGCATGGCGGGCGGACCATCCATGCTGATACCGACCACAAATTCTTCCTTTGCCAGGAAATCGCACCACTCCTCATTCAGCAGGGTACCATTGGTCTGTATACCATTTATGATCTTAATTCCAGGAGGTTGATGCCTTTTCTGTAGCTCAACTGCTTTCCGGAAAAATTCAACTCCTGCCAACGTTGGTTCACCCCCGTGCCAGGAAAATCCAATGACCTGTTCCGTAGCAGCATCCAGATGCTGGATAATGTATCTTTCCAGGATATCATCGGGCATCAAAACAGTCTTCCTGAGGGGATACAGGGCCTCCTTGTCAAGGTAATAACAATACTGGCAATCCAGGTTACACTGCGCACCAACCGGTTTAACAAAAACCTGAAATTCCCTGGAAATAAGATTCATATGCCTAAAAAGTGTAAATCAGTCCGGTTTTATCTCCACATAAATGTAGTAATGCCTCGAATTTATCTCCAAAAAAATGCAAATAAATAATCTCCGGGACCTGTGGATGAAACCAGGGATGGCTTACATCGCTACTCATACCGAAGCGAGTCTACCGGATTGGCCCTGGCCGTTCTAAGGGAGTGCCACAGAACGGTCAGAATGGTTATGGAAAAGGCAATCACAGCGGCCACTACAAAAATCCATAGCGCAATATTGGTATGGTATGCAAAGCCCTGAAGCCACCTGTTCATAATGAGCCAGGAAACAGGGCTGGCAATGACTATGGAGAGGGCCACCCATTTGATAAATTCCCGGGACAACAGCAGGAATAAAGATTGTATGGATGCTCCCATGATCTTGCGAATCCCGATCTCTTTGGTTCTGCGAACAGCCATAAAGGAAGAGAGACCGAAAAGACCAAGGCAGGCAATGAGAATGGCAATGATGGCGAAGTTCCTGATGATCTTTGCTGTCTGTTCATCCCTTAAGTATTGCCGGTTATAGGTATCCTCCAGGTAGGTGTATTCAAATACCATCCCGGGTTCCAGCAGTTCAAACTGCTCTTCAATGAAATCCAAAGTAGCTGTGATATTCAGAGGTTCGGTCTTGATACTTGCCACAGGCAACCATTGCCACCATACATAGAGGCAGGGTTCAATTTTCTCATGCTGGGATCTGAAATGAATATCCTCAACCACGCCAATGATCTCAAACATGGGTCCGAACTCTCCCGACAGAAATGTTCCAATGGGTTCATCGAGCCCAAATTCACGCACCCCGGTCTCGTTGATGAGGCATTTTCCCGGATAGTTCGTACCGTCATTATAATCTGCCGGCCTTTCTCTGGAGAAGTTTCTCCCATCCACAAGGTCGATTTCCATGAGATCCAGGAAATCCGGATCAATCCCCAGGAATGTGACCTGTCTTTTTTCTCCATCAAATACCAGGGAGATAGGAAAATGAAAGGGTTCTCCTCCCATCACACCCTGTGAAAATGACACACCTTTGATCCCCGGATGTTTCTCCAGCTCCTGCCTGATCAATTTACGCTTCAATGGGTTGTCATTCCAGAGGTAATAGTTTGTATTGATCACCGAATCCTTGTTAAATCCCAGGTCTGCAGATTTCATATAATTCAGCTGTCTGAAGATCACCAGTACCCCTACCACCAGGAAAATAGAAATGAAAAACTGGAATGTGAGCAGGATCCGCCTGAAGGTCAATGATCCGGTACCCCGGGCATGCAAACCCGAAAGGGACTCCACCGGCTGAAAGCTCGTCAGAAGAAGTGCCGGATAGAGTCCGGAAATCACTCCCAGCAGGATCACAGAAAATATAAAAATGATCCATGTACCCGGTTTTATAATGAATTGCAGGTCCATGTCGGTGGATGCCAGCTGGTTGAATCCCGGCAATAAAAGCACAACCAGTATAAGTGCCACAATGAAGGAGAAGAGCGCAACCACGATCGACTCCACAAGGAACTGGCTTATGAGCGTGGTTTTAGAAGAGCCCGCCACTTTCCTGATCCCCACTTCCTTGGCCCTCAGGGAAGCCCTGGCGGTGGTCAGGTTCACATAGTTAATAACCGCCAGTAATAAGATAAATACCGCAATAGTCATTACAATCTGCAACATCTTCAGGTTGCCATGCCTGCAATAGTTTTTTTCACTGATTACATCTGTTGTAAAATAGACATCTTCTAAGGGTCGCAGTGAATAGCTGGATTCCTCAAAATCAATGCCGGAACCAACCGGGGTGTTCTCCCTGAAATAGGCATTGATCCGCTCTTCCACATATTCCGGATCATTGGTTTCGGGAAGCAGCAGGTAGGTGATATAGCTGAAATCAGGAATGTAATTGTTCAAAAAGCCGGGATCACCACGCTGATAATCCGATTGTGCAGGATTGCTCATCAAAGATAAGAGCATATTTATTTCGATGTGTGAGTGTTTTACATCTTCGATGATCCCCGTCACGGTTAACCAGTTTCCTCCCAGAGATTTACCGATAGGGTCCACATCTCCAAAAATCCGTCTGGCTATACTTTCCGACAGTACCACAGAATTTGGATCACGTAGAGCGGATGCAGGATCTCCCTGTATAAAGTCGAATGAAAACACCTCGAAAATGCTGCTGTCACACCAGAAATAGTCCTCCACCTTTACCGTACTGATCTCGGTCGAATCACCTTCCGGTATGTAGTTCAGGTGCATAGCCTCATCCTTCCCCTGCCAGTTCACGAGCCTGACCACATTCTCCACCTCAGAAAAGTTTTGTTTGATTTGGTGACCGGGAGCTGTCGGCTGACCCACCCTGTTCCCAAATTCCAGCCGGTAGATCCTGTCGAATTTTTCATTGAACCGGTCATAGCTCAATTCATTTCTGGCATAAAGCCCGATCAGGACAAAAGCTGCAATTCCAATTACCAGGCTTACAACCTGGATCACAGACTGGATCCTGTTCCTGATGATGTTCCTGAGGGCAAGGATGAAATAATTGCGTAGCATTGGTGCTGCAATATCTCAAACAAGATAATTAATCTGGTGAAAAAAACAGGGATTCAATAATGCTCAAGGCCGATTTTTTTTGAATTATTTATTTGAGCCTTCGCTATTTTTGCTGAAATAACTTTTGCAGGGTCCGATAGAACTCACCCACATGTAATCCGTCGGCCACTGCATGATTCACATGCACGGAAACAGGGATCATTCTCTTCTTTCCATCGGTGTAGTACTTACCGATGGTGACTTTTGGAATGGAATCACGCCTGCTGTAGCGCCTGGGATGACTCACACTGGTAAACCTGATCCAGGGTACGGAGGAAAAGTGAATAATATTCTCCCCAATCTCGCTTTTAATCAGCTGACTGGAGGTTCGTACTTCGATCACCTCTTCGGTCGCTTTTTCCAGGAACAGGTTCAAATCCTCAAAGTAAGGTATGTAGGAAAACCCGAAGGTTCCGTCATCCCTGTCGATGGTTGCAGAACCATTGATCACATCGTACAGGTAAAGGTCATCACCTTCGATCCGGTATTTAAACGCTTCGGTCAGGTTCACAGCTTTCAGGGAGAGATAGAGGTAGTACAGGAAAAATGAGATGTTCCTTGATTTTGCATATTCATATGCCTCTGTGCAATCAAGATCCATGGTGATCCCGTAATAGGGCTCCTCGTAATCTTTAAAAAAGAGGTAGATCTCTTTCCGGTTCCAATTCCTGATATCGATTTGTTTCCTCATGCTGACCATCTTAATGAATTGTCTAATCTACAAAATTAATCAGTAAAAAGCTCCCGCCTCCCCCGGGGTCATGCACTGCTTTGACGACAAGCACAGAAAAGGAGGAGCCTGGGAGCCAGTAAAATCAATCCCTGATGATATAGATTAAAAACTGATGCTGCCTTGTAAACCGACCCACATCTGCACGTTGGTTTGCTCGTAGTTGTTGCTGGTGTGGTTATAGATGGAGTATGGCGCAATTTCATGCCATGCAATCACGCCAACATCCGGGTTGGAATGGCTCACCGACACATTGAAAGTGGGCCCGATATGGATTGCTACCTGGTTTTCCATGTTCCAGCCAAACAGGAATTTTACAGAATTGTACAGGTTCAACCTGTCAATGTACAGGAAATGAGGATTGGCCGTGCTGGCGATCCAAAGCTCCTGGTGTACTGTCCCCTCTATGTTAAGCATCACTTTTTCAGAAAGGTCAAGCCCGGTTCCCAGTCCGCCGCCAAACATCCATCGGCTCCCCGGGCCAAAAGGCTTTCCAAAGGAGTAGATGTTGTAGAAATGCTTCACCCCCATTTTATAGGAAATGTTGGCATATTGTACCTCGCTCACTGTGAATGCAAATTTTTTATATCCATTCTTTTTTACTATGCTGATGAATGCCAGGGGAATACCTTCGATGGAATCACAAATATTCATAAATCCTGCCAGCTGAAGCCCTTTCACTTTGCCTGCAATGTTCATGAATCCGGCTACCTGTGCACCTTTTACCTCATCGGCCACGTTGAAGAAACCTGCTCCCTGGAAATGGTTGAACCCTTCACCGGCCATATTGCCAAATCCCGCAGCCTGGACACCATTCAAGGACTTATGGGCCAGGTTCAATAATCCGGCTCCCTGGAATCCGTCCAGTACGGCACCGGTAACATTCAAAAAACCCGCTGCCTGGGCACCTCTGACATCGGCACCAGCCACATTGATGAATCCGGCACCCTGGAATCCTGTGACACTTAACCCCGACACATTGACGAATCCTGCTGCCTGGGCTCCGTTTACCTCAGCCCCTGCAACATTTACAAATCCGGCTCCCTGAAATCCACGGACATAAGCTCCTGTTACATTATAAAAGCCTGCCAGTTGTGCCCCGGAAGCAAAACCTCCTACCGTATTTCCAAAGCCTGCCAGTTGTACCCCGTCCACATAATACTTGTCAACATTGATGAATACAGCTGCTTCAAATGCCTCAACACCTCCTGAAACCCCGATAAAAAGGTTCAGGGAAATATCATTGATGATATTCACATTGTCTATGCCATTGGTGCTAAGAGGAGGGAAGAGGAAAGTAAACTGGAAAGGCCGGTGTTCATACGCAGCAGTATCACCCTGTGCGTGGGTTAAAGAATCATTCTGTACCAGGGTGAAAGAATCACTCTGTGCCCGGACAGATTGTCCCATCAATATTAAGATCAAAAGACCTGGTATTATTCGTTTCATTCGTAATTATTCAATGTATAAACCTGTTTTGATATCAAAGACAAGAAAATTAAACCCGGGTTGTATTAATGGGAAAATTAGTTTTAATTTCGACCATTCACCACATGTATTTTTTTTTACTCAACAAATGAATATAAAAATATCGTTCCTGCCAGCTTTATTCCTGTTTACAATCCTATTTTCAGGATGTAGCCAACAAAAGACCGAATTGCCCAACATCCTCTGGATCACCAGTGAGGACAACAGCCGGTTCCTGGGATGTTATGGTGACGCATTTGCCACCACCTCCAACCTGGACCAGATGGCTTCAGAGGGTTTCCTTTATACCAATGCTTATGCCAACACCCCTGTCTGTGCCCCTGCACGAAATACCATCATCACCGGGGTGCATGCCTGTTCGAACGGGAATGAGCAGATGCGCAGCAGGTATTCAAAATCGGAAACTGTGAGGTACTATACGGAATACCTGATGAGCAAAGGATATTACTGCACCAACAACAGCAAAACAGATTATAACACCAGCAGTGTGGATCTGGAGGTCATGTGGGACGAGTGTGGACGGGAAGCTCACTACAGGAACCGCGACACAATTCAACCTTTTTTTTCCATCTTCAATTTCACCACCAGTCACGAAAGCACCATCCATACTTCCATACCGAACGATTCGCTCAGACATAGCCCTGATGAGGTTGTACTCCCTCCCTACCATCCGGATACACCTGAGATGAGGCACGACTGGGCACAGTATTTTGATAAGGTGGAGGATATGGATGCCAAAGTCGGGGAGGTTCTGAAGGAGCTGGAGGAAGCAGGCCTTGCAGAAAACACCATCGTATTTTATTACAGTGACCATGGCGGAATACTGGGACGCAGCAAACGGTTTCTTTATGAAACAGGCACCCATGTACCCTTTATCATCCACATCCCTGAAAAGTATAAATACCTGTACCCTGCAAGAAAAACAGGATCCAAAGTGGATCGTCTGGTGAGTTTTGTGGACCTGGCCCCCACCCTTTTGAGCCTGATTGGCCTGGAAGCCCCGGAATTCATGCAGGGACAAGCTTTCCTTGGCAAGTATCAGAAAGATGAACCGGAGTACATCTATATGTTTCGCGACCGCATGGACGGACGCTACGACATGTCCCGCTCCATCGTGGACAGGAATTACAGATATACCAGGAATTACAACGCTTCCAGGATTTACCTGCAACACCTGGCATACCTGTGGCGCGCACCTTCCATGAGGTCCTGGGAAGAAGCTTTCATCTCCGGACAATGCAATGAGGTCCAGTCCCGCTGGTGGAATTCCAAGCCGGTTGAAGAGCTTTATAACACTGAAAATGATCCATGGGAAGTCAACAACCTTGCGGATGATCCGGCATATGCCGAAAAGCTGGAAACCATGCGCAAAGCCAGCCTTGCCATGGGTGCATCGATCCTGGATGCCGGATTTATTCCTGAAGCTGACAGGAATATCCGTGCCGGGAGCACCCCCATCTATGATTATATGAGGAGTGATGATGTGCCCTACGAGGAGATTATGGCTGCAGCGGTGCTGGCCTCAGAAAACAATCCGGCCAACCTCGATTCATTCATTGACTTACTGGACCATGATGACAGCGCTGTCCGCTTCTGGGCTGCACAGGGCCTGTTGCTGCTTGGTGAGGATGCACGGCCAGCGTTAGATAAGATTCAGAGAGCTGCTTTTGATGATTCCTGGAACGTAAATGTGACCTGTGCCGAAATTCTATATCAGCTTGGCTGGAAGAAGCAAGCATTGGAAACATTCAGCAGGGTATTGCATTGTGATGAGCCCATGGCAAGAACCTATGCCCTGAACAGCATTGACCATATCAATGGAAGCCCTGATGATTTCATGGCAGATTGCGTTTCCATTATCAGGGACAAGTATTCAACGCTGAACATGGGAAGCGACTACGATGCCAGGTTGATCCAATGGCTCTTCAAAAAATGGAGCATTGACCCTTCAGATCACGGAATAGAATTCCCCTAGCCCTTCAATTATATTATGCACCGCTATATCATGCACCGCTTCAATTTATCAATAACCCAAAACAAGGAACCTTATTATGAAAAACCTGATTAAGATCATCCTGATAGCATTTGCAGTCTCAGCAAATGCACAAACCGGATCCATTCAAAATTCTGGTCCACTCACCACAGCGACTCCGGAAAGTGTTGGCATGTCAACAGAAAGACTGAACCGGTTGGATGCGATGTGCGAGGAGTCAGTTAAGAACAGTGATGTACCGGGAATTGTGGCATTGGTGGCACGAAATGGTAAAGTCGTATTTCACAAAGCCTATGGGATGGCTGACAATGAATCGGACAGAAAGATGAAAAAAGATGATATTTTCAGAATTGCGTCCCAGTCAAAAGCCATTACATCAACAGCAGTGATGATGCTCTGGGAAGAGGGGAAATTCAGATTGGATGACCCCATTTCCAGGTACATACCTGTGTTTAAAAATCCCGGGGTGTTGGAATCATTTAAATACAGCGACACCACCTATACCACCGTACCTGCTGCTAAAGAAATTACCATCCGGCATTTGCTTACCCATACATCAGGAATTGGCTATGGAATTATCGATGGGGATGAACGTTTTCAAATGATTTACAAAAAAGCAGGGATCACGGATCTGTTTACAACAGAAAATATCAGCATAGAGGAGAGTGTCAAAAAGCTGGCAAAACTGCCTCTGCATCATCATCCTGGTGAGAAATTTACCTACAGCGAAGGACTGGATGTATTAGGGTATTTCATTGAAATTGTCTCAGCGATGCCTTTCGATGTATATCTCAGAAAGCACCTGTTCGATCCATTGGGTATGGATGACACCTGGTTTTACCTGCCCGGTTCAAAAGCAGACCGGCTTGTTCCTGTTCAAAAAAAGGAAAATGGGAAATGGGTTCGTTACCCTGTCACTTTTTACGATACTGATTACCCAATCAAAGGAGCCAAACGCTTCTTTTCAGGGGGAGCCGGGTTATCCAGTTCGGCAAAAGATTATGCAACGTTTCTTCAAATGTATCTGAATGGTGGTGAATTGAATGGGGTCAGGATTCTTAGCAGAACTACTGTTCAGTCCCTGATGGGCAATCAAACAGGTGATTTGTTTGGTAATGCAGTTGAATATTATGGATTGGCTTTTGGAGTTGTTACATCAGAAGGGCAGGATGCAGGTGGTAAAGGCAGTGAGGGTACATTTTCCTGGGGAGGCTATTTCAACACCCAGTATTTTGCAGATCCAAAAGAACATACCATCGGGGTCATCATGAAACAAACCCAGGGACCCACAAATGATGAAACCGGCTGGAAATTTCGATTGTTGGTGAACCAGGCCATTGATGACTGATTTATCAATCTGAAAAGATGCGTCTGATCACTGTAGGTCAAGGATCCACTGGATCCAGTTTTCCATGCCTTCCCCGGTCTTTGCAGACAGTTCCATGAAAATTAAATCCGGATTGACCGACAGGGCATATGATGTGGCCTTTTTCACATCAAAGTCCACATAGGGAAGCAGGTCTGTTTTATTAATGATGCAGACATCGGCATGCTGGAACATGGTGGGATATTTCACCGGCTTGTCCTCCCCTTCTGTCACGCTGATAATCACAATCCGGTTTCTTTCTCCCAATTCGAACAGCGATGGACAAACCAGGTTGCCCACATTTTCAATGAAGAGTATACTCCCCTCTTCAGGCTCCAGGGTTTTTAAAGCCTGCCTGATCATGTCAGCATCCAGGTGACAGCCATTTCCCGTGTTCACCTGGACCACAGGTGCTCCGGTGCGGTCGATCCGTTCAGCGTCATTGAGGGTCTGCTGGTCTCCTTCGATTACGGCCACTTTCCTTTTTCCTTCCAGTGCCTGGATGGTTCGCTCCAGGAGTGTCGTTTTCCCCGATCCCGGGGAGCTCATGAGGTTCAGGGCCACAATTCCCTTCGCCTCAAAGTACCCGCTGTTCCGGCTGGCCATCAGGTTATTCTTTCCCAGGATATCCTCCTCCAGCCTGATCAGTCGCTGGGTGGTTCCGTGAGCCTGGTCATGGTGATCATGGTGATGGCCGTGACTATGGCCATGGGAATGGTCATGGCCCTGGTGATCATGGTGGTGATCATGGTGGTGTGGATGATCATTGTCGTGGCCATGACTGTGGTCGTCAGGATGATCATGGTCGTGGCCATGACTGTGGTTGTCAGGATGATCATGGTCGTGTTGACCTGTCTGGTCCGGACGTGAGATCTTTACCGGATTTCCTTCCTGACCGCATCCGCATGTTTCGCACATAGCTATTCCTTTTGTTCAACTAACAACGATTTTATCTGCAATTCCTTCCCCCGGATCAGGGATGTATTTTTTTCACCGCATTCCGGACACTGGCCGAACAATCCGTTGGGAATAAAGAGGTGGGTGCAGGAAAGACACTCGCAAAGGGGTTCAATGCGATTGATCCTGAACTCAGTCCCCTCAAGGATGGTGTCTTCCACAGCCACCGAGAGGGCGAATTTCAGTGATTCATATTCAATCCCGGACATGGTCCCGATATCGAGCTCTACCCGGCTGACCGACAATGCCGAGGCTGCCTCAGCCTGCCTGGTGGCAATATCCACGATGCTTATGGCAATAGATAACTCGTGCATCTGTTCATTGTTTACCAGGATTCCCTCCTGTGGGCCCCGATGGCCAGCTGTCCCAAAGCGATTCCCTGGTCGTTCACTGGGATCCTGTCCGGAAGATACACTTCAAATCGCTCATTTTCCAGTTTATCAAGCACTTTTTTTGTCAGATACCTGTTTTGGAAGGTCCCTCCTCCCAGTACAACCCGGTCCAATCCATACCGGTTCCTGATCTCGATGGCCAGCTGCAGCATAAGCTCAATAAGTGTGTGATGAAACTTTGCTGCGATCCTCCCGGTGGATACCCCGCTGTGAACATCATCCACTATCTGGCGGATCATGGGGCTGAAAGAGATCTGCTGATCCTTCACCGAATAAGAATACATTCCCCGCTCGGACTCATCAATGGCCGATTCGAGCAGCATGGGAGCTTCGGCCTGATAGGTAGATTTGTAGCTGAGTCCGGTGATGGCTGCAACCGCATCAAACAACCTTCCTGCGCTGGAAGCCAGGGGCGAATTGATCTTTTTATGGATCAATGAGATGATGTTACTGATTTCCTTGTTCGTAAATGTTTCTACCAAAGGTATTTTCAAGTCAGTCAACCCAACTCCGAAACAGGTGTACAGGTAGGACACAGCCATCCTCCAGGGCTCTTCCGTAGCTTTGTCACCCCCCGGCAGGGAAATGTTCTCAAAATGAAACAACCGTTCAAAATCCATGTAACCGGCTTTCAGCACCTCGGCTCCCCAGAGGCTGCCATCGCTCCCCAGTCCTGTACCATCAAAACAGAAGCCTATCACCTCTCCCTCAAGTCCGGCATTGAGCATTCCCGAGGCGACATGAGCATGGTGATGCTGAACGGTAATATGTTTTACATCCGAATGGTCCTCAGCCAGCTGTAGTGCAAAGCGGGTAGAGAGATAATCGGGATGCAGATCGCTCACCACCAACTCCGGGGTGAACCGGAACATGCGGCAGAACCGATCGTAGATTTCCCGGTAGAAATCGAATGTCTCCAGGTTTTTCAAATCACCGACATACTGGCTCATGATGGCATTCTGACCTTTGCCCATACAGAAAGAACCCGTCAATTCGGCACCTGTTCCGAGGATCCCTTCAAGGTTCAAACCTGTCCTGATGGGAGCTGGTGCATACCCACGTGCACGCCTTAGCACCACGGGAGTTTGCCGGATCACTGCTGCAACAGAATCATCCACCCGGTTAAAAATCTTGCGGTTATAGGTGATGATACCATCCACATGTCCGGAAAACCGATCCGCCGCCGCCTCATTTGATATCAGGATGGGCTCATTCGAGAAGTTGCCACTGGACATTACCAGCGCAGGAGTATCCAGATGTTCAAACATCAGGTGATGGAACGGCATATAAGGCAACATGATGCCCAGGGTCGATAGTCCGTCTGCAATTCCTTTGGTGATCTCCCGCTTTTTCCGGAGCAATACGATGGGCCTGCGCCATGAGGAAAGCAGATCTTCCTCTGCAGGAGTGATCTCGACATAAAGGCGGGCCTCTGCCACATTTCTGAACATGAGGGCAAAGGGCTTCCCGTCCCGCTGCTTCATTCTCCTCAGCTTCTTCACTCCTTCCTGGCTAAAAGCATCACTCACCAGGTGAAATCCCCCCGTGCCTTTTACTGCCAGCAGGCCACCTTCTGCAATGGAATCCTTCATTCGAATCAGGATCTCATCCAGGTTTTCAGTAATTCTTTCTCCCGACTGCATCCTGTATACCGGTCCACACCGGTTGCACGCCACCGGCTGCGCATGAAACCTGCGGTCCATGATATTTTCATATTCTGACCGGCAATCAGAACACATCCGGAATGAATCCATGGTGGTATGGGGCCGGTCATAGGGCAGGTCACGGATGATGGTGAACCTTGGACCGCAATGGGTACAATTAACCAGCGGATAATTGATCCTGTTGAGCTGGGCCTTCATATCTGCAAGGCAATCCGGGCAAACTGCAATATCCGGACTGATCTCGGTAACACCCGTGAAAATATCGGCACTCTCCCGTATCTCGAAAGCATTGAATGGCTCATGGCTTACCTGTTCAGATTCAATGGCCTCGATGAATGAGGCATCAGGGGCCCGGGCCATCAGCCCATCACGGAATTCCAGGATCTTTTTGTCTGATCCTGTAACTTTCACCACCACACCATTGTTCCGGTTTTCCACCCAGCCCTGAAGATCATGCGTCTTTGCCAGTCTGTAAATGAAGGGCCGGAATCCGACCCCCTGAACCAGTCCCGTGACCAGGAACCTGTACGTTACTTCCTTCATCACCCATGTAATTTAAAAAGAAATATCAATACTTTGATCAGCAAGGTTATTTGGCATATATTTAAGGGCACCTCTAAATGATAAATAGGAGGCTTTTATGTGTCTGGCAGTACCAGGAAAGATTCTTTCCATCGATACCAGCAATCCCGATATAAAGATGGCCAGGGTTAAGTTCGGCGAGGCCATCAGGGATATCTCCATTCAATGGCTGGATGATGTGAAGGTGGACGATTATATTTTGGCCCATGTGGGTACAGCGCTCAGTAAGGTGGATGAGGAAGATGCAGCGTTTACCCTGAATGCGCTTCGCGAGATGGGGGAAATTGATGAAACATATTGATGAATACAGGGACAGGGAACTGGTGAACACCCTTTCCCGGAAGATCCGGAAAGAGGTGACCAGGGCATGGACCATCATGGAGATCTGCGGTGGTCAGACCCACTCCATTATGAAATACGGCCTGATGCAGATTCTCCCAACGGAGATCACCCTGATCCATGGCCCTGGCTGTCCGGTTTGTGTCACACCGGTTGAAATGATCGACAGGGCCATAGCGCTGGGTGAACTTCCTGAAGTGATCCTCACATCCTTTGGCGACATGTTAAGGGTTCCCGGATCACATACAGATCTTCTCAGGGTAAAGGCCCTGGGAGGCGACATCCGGATGGTCTATTCCCCGCTGGACGTCCTTGATATTGCATCCGGAAATCCGGGAAAGCAGGTGGTATTCTTTGCGGTGGGATTTGAGACCACAGCCCCTGCTGTGGCCATGACCATTAAAGAAGCCAGGAAACGCAACCTGGAAAATTTCTCTGTTCTTGTTTCGCATGTTCTCGTTCCTCCGGCCATTGAAGCACTGCTCAGTTCAGAAGACAACCGGGTTGACGGTTTCCTTGCAGCGGGACACGTATGCACGGTCATGGGGACCCATGAATATGTTCCCATAGCAGAAAAGTACAGGGTGCCCATCGTGGTGACCGGGTTCGAACCGGTGGATATCCTGCTGGGAATATACAGGACCCTTCAAATGCTGGAGCAGCATCGTTATGGAGTTGAAAATGCATATTCCCGCTCAGTAAAGGCCGGGGGGAATAGTGCCGCACAGAAAATCCTTGGAGAGGTATTTGAACCCACCGGCAGGAACTGGAGGGGCATCGGGATCATTCCAATGAGCGGATTCCGCCTGGCTGATGGATACCGGAAATTTGATGCAGTTCTGCGGTTCAATCTACAGCACATGGAATCGGTGGAATCAGGATCATGCATCGCCGGGGCCATCCTGACCGGACAGAAAATACCTTCTGATTGCACGTCGTTTGGCTCCTCATGCACACCTGAGAAGCCCCTGGGAGCACCCATGGTTTCATCGGAAGGCGCGTGTGCAGCTTATTACAGGTACGGCGGTGCAGTACTCCCCAACCAAAAACATTGACCCCATGGCCCAATCAGGCAGATACAGTCTCCAGTGTCCCATCCCAAAATCAGAACATGAACACATACAGCTGGCTCATGGCGGAGGGGGTAAACTAACGAGCCAGCTCATCGAAAAAATGTTCTATAGCGCACTGGGAAATGAAATTCTGATGCAGGGTCATGACGGGGCATTCCTTCCAGCCATCAAAGGACAACTGGCTTTTACAACCGATTCTTTCGTGGTGAATCCCATCTTTTTCCCTGGAGGAGATATTGGCGATCTTGCCGTCAACGGAACAGTCAACGACCTGGTTTGCTGCGGGGCAAAACCATTATACATTTCGCTGGCCTTTATCCTGGAAGAGGGATTCCTCATGGAAGAACTCTGGAAAGTTGTTCAATCCATCGGGGATGCAGCCCTCACAGCCGGTGTGAAAATCGTTACCGGTGACACCAAAGTGGTGGAAAAGGGCAAAGGGGACCGGATCTACATCAATACCACCGGGATCGGTCAGGTTATGCCAGGGCTGAACATTTCACCGGATCGTTGCAGCGAAGGAGATGTGGTGATCATTAACGGGACCATCGGGGATCACGGGATTTCTATCGTGACAACCCGTGAAGGAATGGCCCTTGATTCACCGGTTAAAAGCGACACCATGCCATTGAATGAAATGATGCAGGAGGTCTTTGAGCGACAACCGGATATTCATGTATTGAGAGACCCCACACGTGGTGGAGTGTCCAGTGCCCTGAACGAGATCTGCCGCTCTTCCAAAACAGGAATTACGCTGTATGAAGATACCCTGCCCGTGAACGATGGTGTCAGGGGTGCCTGTGAGATCATGGGATTTGATCCGCTGTACATTGCCAATGAAGGAAAGATCCTGGTGATCCTGCCGGAAGAACATGCTCAGGAGGTGCTGACCATCATGCGGTCGCACGATGCGGGACGGGAAAGCCGAATCATTGGCAAGGTTACAGCCACACATCCGGGTATCCTTCACATGGAAACGGCCATTGGCACCACCCGCATCATTGACATGATCTCCGGGGAGCAATTGCCCAGAATTTGCTAAAGGTCTTATGAGAACAATTTATGGAAAAGGGTGTTAATATATCCATATGAAAAACAGAATTCTCCTCTCCTCCGTCATTTCATTGTTCCTTTTTTCAGGCTTACTTGCACAGAAAGGAGTGATCGAAGGCACCGTGATCGATGCAAACGGACCGGTCCCCATGGAATATGCCCAGATCGGGCTGTACGGGCTGTCCGACTCTGCCTTTGTGGATGGCACCATATCTGGGCCTGATGGAAGTTTTCGCATCGACAGGGTCAGGAACGGAACTTACTACCTGGAAATATCATTCATTGGTTATAAATCAGAGATCATCCAACCATTGTCCATCACACCGGAATTACCCATATTTAGTTCTGGTCTGGTGAGACTGGAGGTGAATACCACCAACCTGGAAGAGGTTGCGGTGATCCGCCAGATGAACCAGACCGAACGGGAAATCGACCGGCAGGTGTACCATGCCGATCAGTTCCAGACGGCCACCGGTGGGACAGCCGTGGACGTATTGCGCAATATCCCGTCAGTGAATATCGGTCCCGATGGTGAAGTCTCCCTGAGGGGCACAACAGGATTTCTGGTCTACCTGAATGGAAAGCCCACCCAGCTGGAGGCTTCTGTGCTGCTATCGCAGATATCGGCCAACTCCATTGATCGCATTGAAGTGATCACGGTACCCACCGCCAGGTTCGATTCGCAGGGGAAAGGCGGGATCATCAACATTACCACCCATCAATCCACACTGGATGGAACCAATCTGAATGCAGGTCTTATGCTGGGTGGAGCTCCCTGGAACGAGAAGGCAGATCCTTTTCGCTACGGCGGGAACCTCTCTTTTACGCACCAGAGGGAGAGGTTCAGGATTTATGGCGGACTGGACTACAACAACAGGGATGTTCGGGGTTCCAGGGAGGGGAAAGCCCGCATACTGCAAAATGACGGATCCTACTACTGGATGGTGGCCGACGGACCCCGACCGGAATGGCATATCAATCATTCGGCAAGGATCGGCGCGGATTTTGATCTTACTGACAGGGATGCTATCAGCTTCGGTGTTTACCGGGGGAAAAAGATAGAGGGTCGAACGGCCGAATATATCTACGATAATTTTTACGGTGATATCGATGAGAACCGGACCGGAGATCCAAGGGATAACATGATCTACAATCCAAACACCCATGAAAGGGTGGGTAATTTCACCACCGCCTCATTCGATTATGTACACCGGTCGCTGAATGGCAGTGTCTTTACGGGTTCTTTCCTGTATGAATTCAGCAATCTTTACAGTGACCTTTACAATACCGATATCTCCATGATGGATGGAAATTACGGAGATACCCTCCTTGCTTTCCGGCAGCATGACGACAATCCACTCAATGGATTCAGGCTGGATTTGACTTACACTGTTCCCATGGGTGATGCACACGTTCTTTCGCTGGGATACCAGCCCCAGTATCTGACACAGAATGGGGTGTTCCGTTACGACACCCTGGATGTAGACAACCACCAGTGGAACCCCTACACCGAATTTGAAAATGAGACTGACCTTACCAGGTGGATCCATGCGGGTTTCGTTAATCTGGAGGGTTCCTACAACAAGCTGGATTATATCGCCGGCATCAGGCTGGAATATATGGACCAGCTGTTCACCGTTGAGAATCCCGATTATCTGAATATTTTTGACCGTCCAACAACTGCTGAGAATCAGGTAAAAAAACTGGATCTTTTCCCGGTGATGCACCTTCAGTATAACCTGAATGAAAAAGACCACATCATTGCCGCTTACAGCAGGAGGATCAACCGACCGCCCACTAAAAACATGTCTCCTTTTCTTTTGCGGAGGCATTACGAGGTTTATCTAGTGGGAGATCCCAGCCTGAAACCTGAATATGCCACCCTGGCAGAATTAAGTTTTGTGAAAGGAATCGGGTCATCCATGGTAACAGCAACCGGTTTTTACCGCAAAACCAACAACGCCATTTACAGGGTCAACACGGTCCTGACCGAAGATGAGGCCGACTGGTACCATGGAAATTCGGTATTGATCAGGAGTTACACCAATTCGGGGAACAACCAGGCCATTGGCGGAGAACTGGCAGCTGATCTGAAGCTGACTCCATGGATGAAATTATACCTCGGTGGAGCACTGTACCATTTTACCATCCAGGGGGATATCTTTGAATTTGAGGTGGATCAGCAGAGCACCAACTGGTCTCTCAACGCCAATACAAGTGTTTCTATTGCCAGTCAGTTCAAGCTCTTCTGGGCCCTTTCAGTCCAATCCGCAACTGTTACCGCTCAGGGAGGAGATGAACTTTTCTACATGTCGGATGCTTCATTCAGCTGGATCCCGAAAAAAACACCGAACCTGAATATCATGTTGAAGGTACTTGATACATTCTCCTCCAACGACCAAGGATTATTTACGCAAGGGTATGACCACACAGGAACCCAGGTTTTTTACCAGGCAACAACTTACCACCGGTACGGTCCCATCCTTGAACTGAACCTCACCTATACCCTGAATACCTCCCTGCAGAAGAAAAAAGTGCAGGACAGCACCTTTGGAATAGAAGAGTTTTAGAGGCTGTCACAAGTCCTCTTTTTATTAATTCTGAGGGATACTTTAGACGATAAAGCATCCCTTAGAAAACAGATAGGCTGACCTTTTTGACAGCCTCTTTACCTACTTTAACAAGGCTGAGAGTCTTGCCTTATCCAGCAGTACCACCTGTTTCCCTTCAGTCCTGATAATGCCGTCCTGGTTCATTTCACTGATGGCACGGCCAACCGAAGGACGGGCCACACCGAATAGTTCTGATAACTGAGACTGGGAAAGAGGCAGCGTTAACCGGTCGGAATCCAGCTTTCCGGCAAGGTCCAGCAGGTACTGTGCCAGCTTCCCTTTGATGGTCGAGAAAGAGAGAAATTTGATTTTGTTGGAGAGGAACTGTCCCCGGCTCGATACATTGTCCACAAAATTCCTCAGGATCAGCTCACTGCTCTGCATCATCCTCAGAAACGAGTCCCTGGAGATGGAAATCAACTCTGTCTCTTCATTGGCAATGATGTTTACAGGGTACCTGTTCTGCTTCCCAAAAAGGAAAGCCGGAGCCAGTGGACGTGGTGGAACAATATCTTCTATTTTGATGACCTTGCCGGCGAAATCCACCATCTCTCCTTTCACGCTCCCCCTGATGATGATATGCAGGAAAAACACTTCATCCCCGGCCTGGGCGATCAGTTCACCCTTTACCAGGATCTTTTTCTGGTGAGAAACCCCTGAGAGGGTCATCAAAAGTTCATCCTGGTCCAATCCAGTGAAAAGTGGACATCCCGCCAGGATGGAGAGTACATCAGCTGAAACCTTTCCCATTGCAATCATAATAACCCTGTTCCATTAAAAAAGTTTTCTTTCCCTTCCATGATTACAACCCTTCGAAGATTATCTGCCTGATGGAATTTACACCCTTGAAATTTTCGATGGGCTGAATATCAGGGAGGTGGTTAAATTGATCAAGCAATAGCTCCGGCTAAAGACTGTAAGAATAGCCAAACACAAGGATGTGTGATTGCAATGGATACACCACATTGATTTCATCCTCCAGGATGTACCTGACAAGGAACCCTGACCTGAAATTAAGGGAATACTCCGCTCCTGCTGAATACCGCATTTTATAAAAAAGGCGATCGGGATTACCGCTGATCACATGGGAGCTTTCTATGGTTGCGAAAAATCCCAGCCGGGATCCGAACAGATGGTGTTCAACCTTTAGCCTGTTCCTGTTCACCAGGTTGTTATCAATGAGATCCCCCTCAAAGATGTAGTCATCAAAACCATACTGCATCCGCAATCGAAATGAGAAGTCAAATACGGATATACTGTGACTGCCGGTTGCATCCACATGCATCCTGTACCTTCTCTGTAACTGCAAATCCCGGTCGGTGGTGAGCAATGCCCTGAAACCGACATCCGTACTGAAGTAATTGGTTATATCGTATTCGCCCACCAGGGTGAGCTGAGTGCGGTCATATTGCAAACTGTTGTTCTTAAACCGCTGTTCGACCTCTAAAGAAAGATCTATTCCGTTGTTCAGTCCTTTATCAATTTCAAACTCATACCATGTATTGAAATCTTTCTGTTGACCAAACAATTCAACAACTCCCGGCAGAATCAAAATGAAGAATGAGAAGGTGTATTTCAGACTCCTAATCGTCATCATTGTCATTCCCCGGCATTTGCTGGATATCATCACTTTCATTCAACCAGTTATCAGCCTCAAAGTAGTAAATAATGACCCTGGCAGAATCTCTCAGGTAATCGATCCTGCCTATCTCCAACCTATTAATATTAAGCCCCGTACGTTCCTCAAGATCCCGTTTTAACTCTGCTCTTCTGTCAGGTTTTATCAACTCGACGTTTTCATAATTGATCACTTTCCTTGTTTCGTGCTTCAGCAGGAAAACCTTCTCCAGAAGGTAGGTGACAAATAATAACGCTACATTGGTAAGAAGTAACTCTGCGTAACTCACTTTCCTGTTTGCCAGTGCATTGATTACGGAGATTCCGATCACCAGGAACAAATAGGTCATTTCCCGGATGGGGATCTGCCTGGTTCTGTAGCGTATAATTCCGAATATGGCAAATAATCCCAGGGCAAATCCAAGTTCGATCTTGATGTTCTCCAGGAGAAAGACCATATAGAAAACCACCTGACTGATCAATATGTAGGTAAACAGGTAGTCCTTCCGGGGAGTTGCTCTGTAATACAGGTAACGTACCAGGATTATGACCACCAAAAGATTAAAGGCCGTCCTGAGAAGCAGGTCGAAAAAATCTTCCCAGTTCATCAATTCAATATTCAGAAGTTCCGGCATAACATTATTTTTTTATGGATTGTAAATAGTGGTTATTTATTCGATGTACGCTGCGTACCTTCTCTTTAAACAGGTTTTGTTTCAATTCCGGATTGAGCATAGCCATCCCTGTGCAATACTTGCTGAATCGCCGGGGGGTGATATGATGCCGGCGCAACGCTGCATGAAACGGGGAGCCGGACAATAGTTTCTCAAATTTGATCTCAGCAATGGAAATCCCTGGCAATTCAATGCTCTCTTCGGAAACAGGATTGGAAAACCAGAGCTGGTAATCGAGGGTGATTCTTTCTGTCTGACTGTCATTAACCAGGGTGATTCGGTTGAAACTATTCTCCAGTACAGGCAGCATTTTGTCATCCGCATAGGGCGTATACCGGGACAGGAATTCCTCTTCCTTACTCAAAATAGAAGCTTCTTTAGCAAGGGTTTGCATCCTGTTTTTGATGGTAACTCCCTTGGCATCTTTCGTTTTAACCTCCAGGTAAACAGTGTCGGATGAATCATACTTTCTGAACCTGATCTTATGGCGGTTCACCCTGCCCCGGTGATGCATGTGATACATATCCCGGTCCAGGGTATCATAATAAAACGTCTGATAATTATGCGAACGCCGTTCATCAATCTCAAGCACACGGTAATCATTTACCAGCATAGCAAGAATGCCAGGAACCTCAATATAGCTGAACATGTACTTGCTGTCCTTTCTCCGCATGAGGCTGGCCCGCTGCACGTCGTCCAGGGTTATGCTGCTGAAATCCGCCAGAACCCCTATTATGTCACTGGCGATACTCATACAGATACTTCTTCTTCTTGTACAACTTTCCCCTGCTGTTGTAAAATTGCTTCTCCACCCTCAGGTTATCTTCATAAAAACTCTTTTCAGTCCTTTCGATCCTTCCCTTTGCATCCAGAAATACCTCTTCCACCAGTTTTCCGTCATCGTTATACACATACTTTTCCCACTTCCTGACCTCCCCCTTTTTGTTGAATTCCTGAATTTCGATCAGATCACCATCTTCATTGTACTTCTCAACCGATTCAACCACAGGGTCATCCATCCCCTCCTCGATAAAATACTCATGGACTGTTGTGGAAACAATCTCCTTTTCCCTGATGGTCTTCTTGCTCTGACCGACTACTCCGCCTGCCATGAACACAAAAATCAGCATCATATTAAATATCTTCGTTCTCAGCATAATCTTTCTGTTTCTTATAATTTTTCTATGGTAATCTCTCCCAGATCAACCACCTGGTCAAACTCCGATATTGTGACCTGAAATTCCAGGACCACGTCGTCAGTGACGCGTGTAACGTCGTCCGAATACAGGAAGATCAGGTAATCTCCCGGTATCAGATTGCTGAATTCGAAATACCCATCGTACTGGGTTCTGATCCTGTCATCGTAAAATGTGTGATTCCCATAGGTAATGTAGACTTCATGCTCATGTGCAAAAGCGATATCCTCGATCACCATGTTCGGCCATCTGGATTCGTCCACATAATTGATCACTTTTACCACTCCCTTGATCATAGCAGCCCCATCATCATAATCCAGCGCAGTTAACTTCTCAAGGTCTCCCAGGTCAACCTCCTCTCCCCTCTCCAGATTTACCAGGTAAAGCATCTCCTTCTCCTCATCCAGGATGGATGTTGAGTCCTCGGAAAGGAAATAAATATAATAGCGGCCCGGGAACAGGTAATTAAATCTGAATTTTCCTGTAAGATCTGTGAATGCCCTGTCTCCCAACGCATTACCTTCACCGTACAGTATGAAAATCTCTTTATCCACCGCAGCCCTCTTATAGAGATGACTTGAAAAATCATCATTGTAAAAATGCTCTATGATGGTACCGGAAATGGAGCCCGTACCGCCCGGACCAGGATTCTTTTCGCAGGAAGAAAAAAGGAAAACAAAGGGTACCAACCATAAAACAACAGCCAATCCGCGGGATGGCATTGTCCACTTCTTCATAAGATATATTTTATGCTCACTAAATCTGCAAGCCCAAATATAGCAAAAACCTTACCGGAATTTTCCATCCTGTAACATTTGTTACCGAATTGATTCAACATTATCTTGCACCTTTGCACCAACATATATAGTATTCTAATAATCTTATATTTTAACATTTTACCTTATGTTGCGGGAAGTAGTAAAAATCGATGAAGAATTGTGTGACGGTTGCGGAGAATGCATTCCCAATTGTCATGAAGGAGCGCTCCAGATGATTGACGGTAAAGCCAGGCTTGTCAGCGACCTGATGTGCGACGGTCTGGGGGCATGCCTGGGTCATTGTCCACAGGGTGCCATCACCATAGAGAAAAGAGAGGCGGAGCCTTACAATGAGACAAAAGTGATGGAGATTATGGTGGAAAAGGGTGAGAATACAGTGGTTGCCCACCTGCAGCATCTGAAAGAACACAATGAAATGGAGTTCCTCAAAGAGGGAGTTCAATATTTAAGGGACCACGAAAATGAAGTGAAATTTAACATAAATGAAGTGATGAACAAAGTACACAATGCAAATGTAGAAGAAGAGCAACTGGCTTGCGGATGTGCGGGATCTGAAGCCCGGAGTTTCAACCCGAAATCAGTTGCCGTTCAACCCGGTGCTGTTGTAGCAGGTTCCCTCACGCTGGACAACCGGACTATGGGTGGCCAGCAATCGGAACTGAGACAATGGCCAGTTCAAATGCACCTGATCAATCCCATGGCATCATACTTCCAGCAGGCTGATGTGGTGCTGGCCGCAGACTGTGTGGCTTTCTCCCTGGGAGATTTTCACTCAAAATGGCTCAGGGGAAAAAACCTTGCCATAGCCTGCCCAAAACTCGATTCAGGCCTGGAATCCTATGTTTCCAAGATCAAATCTTTGATAGATGATGCAAAAATCAATACCTTAACGGTGATGATGATGCAGGTTCCCTGTTGTGGTGGATTGTTACAAATGGTAAAGGCTGCCACCAATCAGGCTGAAAGAAATGTGCCTGTAAAATCAGTGATCGTTGGAGTAGAGGGGGAAATTCTGGAGGAAGAATGGGTTTAATATGTATCAGAAACTGACCACTACCGGTAATTCACAAAAAATTAAATCATTCAGGCTACCGCTGCTGGTATTTCTGCTTACTGCTTTCCTGCTCTCATTTGTCCAGGTAAAAGTGGACAACCCCATGCTTTTATTGGAAAGGTTTGTAAAAGGAGGTGGCTGGCTGGAGATCGCACTCATTGGTTTTTACGCAGCACTGGTGGCTTATAAAATGCAGGATCCGGGAAAGGTACAGGCCTGGAGGAAATACACCTGGTTTGCATTCTCCATTGTCTTTTTCTCCCAGCTGACCCTGGGCCTGTTTGGATTTGACAGGTTCCTGATGACCGGGAAACTGCACATGCCCATTCCCATGATGATTCTGGCAGGTCCCGTTTACAGGGGACACTTATCGGTAATGACCATCCTGTTTTTGAGTACAGTCATCCTCTCGGGACCCGCCTGGTGCAGCCACCTTTGCTATTTCGGAGCCATAGATTCCATGGCCTCCGGGGGCAAAACACGCCGGGGTCCCATTCGATACAAGTGGGCCCTGAAATCCACAGTGTTCATCCTCGTAGTCATGGCAGCCATTGTGTTGAGATGGATAAATGTACCCGTGCTCACTGCCACCCTGATGGCAGGTGGTTTCGGGATCATTGGTTTGGGGATCATCCTTCTGATCTCCCGGAAGGAGGGCAGAATGGTGCACTGCACAGCCTATTGTCCCATAGGCACCGTAGTGAACCTGACCCGTTTTGTGAATCCGTTCAGGATGTATATTGACAACACCAGCTGTACCGATTGCATGGTCTGTACCAGCTATTGCAAATTCGATGCATTGAACATTTCTGACATTGCAGCCCGGAAGCCAGGCCTAAGCTGTACGCTATGCGGTGATTGCGTCTCCTCCTGTCATGCTGACTCCATAAAATATAAATTCCTAAGGCTTTCACCCACGGCAGCCAGGAACCTTTACCTGTTTATCACCATCTCCCTCCATGCCTCCACCATGGCACTTGCCCGGATGTAACATCCGGGCACATTTTAACAATCTGTGTGCTCCCTGTGATAATTGAAGATTATTCACTATTTTTAGATAAGATCATTGATTCCCTGTCATGCACCGGATTACCGACTTACTTGAAACTTCCATCGAAATAAGTCCCGAGAACCAGACCAAGATCCTTTATTCAATCCTTATCATGGCCCGCAAACCATTTGCCCTGGGCGACAGGGTCCAGATCGGTGAACATGCTGAAGATCTGTCTGCAGATGCGGAAAAAAAGATCATTGAAGCCAGTAAGAAATACATGATCTTTTACCAGTACCTGACCCCCATTGTTTATACCTCTGTAAAGGAGAGCGGTATCCTGCTGACCATGAGGTATATCTGCGATGCCCGAAGGCGCCGGGTCACCGAGCATGAGATCTGGGAGGATGTACTCACGGCATTTGCAAAATGCAAGGACATTGAATTCGCTTACCCCACCCAGCGCTTTTACACACGACCGGCCGAGAAGGATGATTCACCGCTGTAACCTTACAGGAGAATTACATGATTTCAAGGACCACAACTGATTTTGCCGGAAGAGTTACCACAATACCATCTTTTATCATCTTCACATCATTGAAATCAACCGGAACAACCTCTCGCGGCTTTTCAAACGTATTGTGGCTGCTTATTTCCACTGAAGTCAACAGTGTTCCATTGACCTCATGAACATCGGTCCCACGCAATTTCAGCACTACTTCAATGGTTTGCTCAGGATCAATATTTACCAGGCTCACATGGATCTTCCCATCAATGCTTTTCGAGGCACTGGCATTAATGGCCGGCAGAGATTCGTTACCGAAGGTGTATTCCGGGCTTTCCAGTGAAAGAGGAAGCAACTCCGCATCATGATGAACCTTGTACATATCGTAAATATGATAGGTGGGAGTCAGCAACATCTGATCTCCTTTGGTAAATATCAATGCCTGAAGGACATTGATGGTCTGGGCAATATTGGCCATTTTAATTCTGCTGCACTTCTCATTCAAATAATTGAGTGTTAATCCCGCCACCAAGGCATCCCGCATGGAATTTTGCTGAAACAGAAAACCAGGATTGGTGCCTGGCTCCACATCATACCAGGTTCCCCATTCATCAAATATAAGGGCCACGTTTTTTTCAGGATCATACCTGTCCATGATCGCTATATGCCGGTCGATTGCTTCTTCAATTGAAAGACACCTCCTGAGGATTTCAAAATATAGTTCCTCCCCGAATTCCGTGGCGGATCCCTTATTGTTCCAGTTGGTGGTGTAGTAGTGAAGTGATATCCCATCCATCAAATGGTGGGGGATTTTCTTCATCAGGGTCTCAGTCCAGTTGTAGTCTTCAGAGTTGGCCCCACCTGCTATCTTATAAAGCCGGTGCTCACCATAATTTCTGCAAAAAGTGGCATACCTGCGGTACTGATCCGCATAGAATTCGGCAGTCATATTCCCTCCACATCCCCAGTTCTCGTTCCCAACACCCCAGTATTTCACGCCCCAGGCAGTCTCCCTGCCATTTACTCTGCGCAGATCTGCCATGGGACTGATCCCGTCGAAATTGAGGTATTCCACCCACTGCGACATCTCCTTCACAGATCCGCTGCCCACATTCCCGCAAATCACCGGCGCTGTACCAAGCTGTTCGCACAGATCCATGAACTCATGGGTTCCGAAACTGTTGTCCTCAGTGACCCCACCCCAGTGCGTGTTTACCATTTTTGGCCGCTGTGACGCAGGTCCGATCCCATCCATCCACCGGTATTCATCGGCAAAGCATCCACCCGGCCATCTCAGGTTTGGGATATGGATATTTTGAAGGGCTTCAACCACATCGTTTCTGATGCCGTTTTTGTTGGGAATATCTGATTCATATCCCACCCAGTATCCGCCGTAAATACAGTGGCCAAGATGTTCTGAGAAATGTCCGTAGATATGCCTGCTGATTGTTTCCGTTCCCAGGTCTGCATTGATGATTACTGTAGCTTCTGAACCCACACTGCCTTGCTGAGAGAAACCCATAACAGTGCAAAGAAGCATTGAACCGAAAATTGTCAATCTGAGTAGTTTCATATGTTTCGTGGTTAAGTTGGTTGAGTTGGTTGAACACTGCAAATATGCAGGATCCATTTCATCCTCAAGATACAAATATTCATAGGAGTTGAGAAATCACTAATAGGTAGTGGTCATGGACGAGGGAACGCAGATCACATAATCTGCCTTTCCTTTTGATTCTTCATTCAGCACATCCACATCATCCTGGGAAACGGTGGAGATGGTAACAATCTTCAGCTCCGGATTGGCCCTGTTCAGAAACCAGTTCATGCTCTCAAAGTCATCCGAATGGTATGCACCGTTGTAATGGATAAACAATTTGCCGGGCTCCCACCACGCCAGGATAAAATGAGACATGGTGGCATCCTTGATCGCCTGTGCATCGGCCATATTGATGCTGCCATGGCCCTGAGGACCTTCTCCATGAATCAGCTGGTTGTAGCAATTCAATGAGGTGTCATATTCCAGCGGAAGCGGGGCAATGTATGCTTTGGCCTCCTCACTCAGGCTATCCAACACTGCGATCCCGCGCTTGTAAACCGAATTGGCATATCGCCTGGGTATGTTGGTGGCAATAAACTTCAGATCATTGTCCTTTGCAATAAGGACCAGGGGTTTGTAGTCGGTCTTGTAGTTTTTCCACAACCTTGCTTCCGCTTCGAATTTGGACTCAGAGATCAGTCCGGAAAACCACTCATCCATGATCAGCTGATTGTCAGCTTCGAACATTTCGGCACCCAGGACCAGGTCTGCCCCTTTGATTGCAAGCAAATCACTGGTAAGCTCGAGCTGAAGCCAGTGTGCAATGGGGTTGTTATGAAGCTCACCGAACAGTACAACATCAGCTTCTGCGGCTGCTGCAACCATTTTATCATACTTAACTTTTTTTCCATTCTCCCTGAAGATCCTGTATGCCGGTTTCTGAGCAAAGGCAGACAATGAAAAGCTGAAGAGAAACAGAACCGCGAGCCAATTTATTTTTAAGTTCATTGAAGTTTCTTTTAAGATCATTTGATGTATTTTAACAGTGCAAAATTAATCGGTTTTTTCCATTTGATCCTTTTCATAGAAGAATTGTTACTGTAAAACAACTATCTATTAAATACAATGAACCGTAAACAAAGTATTTTGATCCTTTTCTTTCACCCCATGGTCCATAAATCACGTGTGAACCGGCGACTGCTGCAATCGGTCGAAGACCTGGAGGATGTTACGACAAGATACATGTATGACCTCTACCCCGACTTCCATATCGATGTAAAAGAGGAACAGAATGAATTGCTGAAACACGATATTATTATCTGGCAACATCCATTTTACTGGTACAGCTCACCTTCCCTGCTGAAAGAGTGGATCGACCTGGTCCTGGAACATGGATTCGCCTATGGCAGGGATGGAAAGGCTCTTCAAGGCAAAAAGGTAATGTCAGTTATTTCCACAGGAGGAAGGAAAGAGGCATACCTCGCCGATGGACCGGACAGGTACTCCATCAGGCAATTGCTGGCCCCCTTTGACCAGACCTCAACCCTCTGTAACATGCTCTACCTTCCTCCTTTCGTAGTGCATGGCACCCATCTGCTTGATGAGGAAGGTATCCGCCGGTCCGGACTGGAATACCGGAAGGTAATTCTGGCACTGCGTGATGGGGTGTTCAGTCAGGACGATATATTTTCCACTGAATATATGAATAATCTAATCGCTCAATAGTCATCACATGCATCAACAGGATTTTTTTCATCAGGCTCTTGTATACCTGCTTGCCGCGATCATTTCGGTCCCGGTGGCCAAACGGCTTGGATTCGGATCTGTTCTGGGATACCTGCTTGCAGGAATGATCATCGGACCATTTGTACTGCGATTGATTGGAAGCGAAGGGGAAGATGTGATGCATTTTGCAGAGTTTGGTGTTGTTATGATGCTTTTCCTGATCGGACTGGAATTGAACCCCAACCGGCTCTGGCAGATGCGTAGATCCATCTTTGGCATGGGTGGATTGCAACTGCTTGTTACCGCAACTGTCTTAGGTGGAGTGGCCATACTACTGGGCCAGACCACCAGGGAGGGAATAGCCATCGGCCTCATGCTGGCCCTCTCCTCCACAGCCATTGTATTGCAGACACTGGCGGAGAAAGGACTCATGAAACAGGCATCGGGACAGGCCTCATTTTCTGTATTGCTTTTCCAGGATATTGCTGTAATCCCAATTTTAGCCCTGCTCCCGCTACTCGCCGGACCTGCCGGGGGCTTTAACAATCACAACGATGAAGTGCAGCATTTTGCGGGAATGGAAGTCTCCGGATGGTTCCAGGTGGCATTGATCCTGGTTGTCATCACCGGCATTGTAGTAATTGGGCGTTACCTTGCCCGCTATATATTCAGGATCATTGCAAGGACCGGGTTGAGAGAGATATTCACAGCCACGGCCCTGTTAATGGTGATTGCTATCTCCATTACCATGGACCTGGTCGGTCTCTCACCGGCCCTGGGTGCGTTCCTTGCCGGTGTGGTCCTGGCAAACAATGAATACAGGCACGAATTGGAGGCCGATATTGAACCTTTCAAGGGATTGTTACTGGGACTGTTTTTCATTTCGGTGGGTGCAAGCATGGATTTTAACCTCCTTGTAAGCTCGCCCGGCATGGTCCTGGGTATTTTGTTTGCACTGATTGCCATAAAATTTGTTGTTCTGTTTATCCTGGGACGGGTATTCGGGATCAGAGGCGGACAAAACAACCTGTTTGCCTTTTCCCTGGCACAGGGAGGTGAATTTGCCTTTGTATTGGTCTCTTTCAGCCTTGACAATGGGGTATTATCTTCACATACATCTGAATTGCTGTTTCTTGTAGTGGCACTCTCCATGGCCATAACACCCCTGCTGCTGCTCTTTAACGACCGGGTGATCTTTCCACTGGTATTCCGGTCCGAAAATGTACAGGAACATGACCACATAGAAGAGACTGGCAATCCGGTGGTCATTGCCGGTTTTGGACGATTCGGAGTGGTGATGGGACGGTTCCTGATTGCCAATGGCTTCAGGGCAACCATCCTGGATGATAATCCCGACAATATTCAGGTACTGAGGAAGTTTGGTTTCAAAGTTTATTATGGAGATGCAACACGACACGACCTGCTTGCTTCCGCCGGTTGTGAGGCGGCGAAGGTCATTGTAGTTGCAGTGGATGACAAACAACAATCTCTGAAAATCATCGACCTTGTACAGCGGAAATACCCGCATTTGCAAATCCTTGCACGCTCTATGGATATGGATCACACCTATGAACTGATGAAGCGTGGTGTGGAGGATATTAAAATGGACACCTTTGAATCATCACTGGAGCTCGGTGTCAAGGCACTTACCCGGCTTGGTATCAATAAATACCGTGCATACAGGCTGGGACAGACATTCAGGCAACATGATAAAAAAGTGATCCGGGATCTTTATCAGCATCATAAAGAGGATGAGAAAAAGTACCTCTCAGAAGCTAAAAAGTATGCAAGCGAACTGGAAGAGTTGTTCATCACCGAGAATGAAGAACCTGAGCATGACCGGGATTGCTCATGGGATGTGACCACCCGTCGTGAAGAAGTTCGCCAGATTTATGCCGAGATGAACAGGGATGGGAAAGGGAATGACTAATCCCCATTGTCAAGCAACATGGCATTAAACAGTAATTTATATGAAGTCTGCGTGGATGCCCTGAACTGTGGGTTAAATCCATAGAACACAAACTGGCCTTTACCCTTTTTCATCCAGATCATGGCAGCCCTGTTGCCCATCTTTTCATCTTTTGCAGCGTAACCGCTCATCAACACATCCTTTTCGGGATAGGTGCCGATCACACGCCGGTCCATGTCAAACATGGGAACAGAGGTCCGGAACACAGGACGACCACGTGTAAAAACACCGATCTGTTCAGGCATTCCCAGGGTCAGGGGATGCCCTTTCACAACATCCATTCTCACCAGGCTGCCGGGCACATACAACCCATCTTTGATAAGACCAGGTGAAATATCCCTGAATGGAAGCTGGAATTCCTCCTCTGAATCCTTCCCTTTGATTTTCAGTATCCCTTCAAACAGGTTGGTGGACCGTCCCCAGGCAATGACAATCCCACCCTGGTCACTGAAGGTCATCAGGTTTTCAAATCCCTTCTTATCCATTCCTTTCACATAATCGGGATGGTAGCTTCCCAGATAATAGGAATCTCCCGACTTCCTTTTACCGGTCATCAGTATGGATTTGTGGGTATCAGGGAAGATGATCACATCAAACTTTTCGGAAAGGGCGATCTCCGGGAACTGATCGGGGTGCAATACTGTGAATGGAATGTGATAGGTATCAAAAAGGTACCTGGTCCAGCCTGCATCCATATCATGAAAATAGGTCTCCACAAGGGCAATGCGGGGCATCTCCAGGGGATCGGCATACAACGCTCGTTTGTTGGAAATGAACCCGGGTTGAAAACGAACTTCATCAAGCACTGAATTCCAGCCGCCTTTCTTTCTTGCATCATAGTAAACTATAAAACTTCCCTTCCCGTATGGCCTGGATTTCAATTCAATATCCACATTGAGTCGTTCCACCCTCAACCCTTCCTCCAGGGCCATGAATGCAGCCCTGAATGATTCATTGCAGGAAACAGGAAGCACCATGGCATGCACTTCCATACCGATGGATTCTGAAAGATCATATTCCCCCTCGATCAAACTGAGTTTACTTTCCAGTTCCTTGCTGCGAATATCAATTTCATGGGTTTTCACAAACCTGTGAAGGGGCAGTGACCAGCTGGTGATGTCATAGGGTTTAATGAGTTCTCCACCGGGTGTATAATGACGCTCGGGAAATTCCTGGGTCTCCAGTACCTCTTTAATAAAAGCCCTGAACGGCTGGGCCAGGGGTACAACCACATCGCCGGGTTGATAAAGCTTTCCGCCAAGCACCGTCTGACCGGTCAAACTGTAAACCTCCACCCCGTGCTCCTTCATCAGGTTCACCAGGTTCACCAGTTCCCCAACATCGTGCTGCTCCGAAGGCATGATGTAATAATAGGGTGCTTCTGTTTTTCCTTTTTCCACCTGCTCCCTGCACATCCTGTTCCTGAATTCAAGGATATCCTCCCTGTAAAGGGAAGCCGTCTTGATGATCGACATGGTGGAGACCATCTCGTATTCCACAATATCACCCAATCGCCACCATCCTCCTTCCCAGGGCAACAGCATGTTGATACCCTTCTTGTATTCTGAAAGCCCTTTTCCGTATACTGATAATTCTGTGGGCTCAATATAAATGGGTGTGGCCTCCCGGGCACTGGCTGCCTCGGTAAGGAACCCAATCACATTCTTCCAGATACAGGTTTCTGTTGAACCGGGCCAGTAATCATCAAAAAGGTAATGCTGGGATACTCCGGCCAGGCCTTCAGCTGTCATATCAGTGGCCATGTGCTGTCCGAAAACACCCCCCCAGTGAAGAATGCCTGCCGGCACGTTTTCAGCAATGGGATCATGATTGGGCGGGACAAAATAACGGGGCCCGGTGGATCCCATCTGATGCTTCTCCACCATCACCTGGGGAAACCAGGTTTGGTTATAGATCCTGGCGATGGCCTGGTTGTCCTCCTGGGTAAGGATCACGAAATCACGGTTGTTGTCATGCCCCACATACTTGTGGTATACCCGCGGGAGGGAAGCTCCTTCATATTTGGTCCCCACATGCTTCTTATAATTCTCCACGATCATGTTCATCCCGTCGGGATTGTGACAGGGAACCATCATATAAACCACATTATGAAGCCATTCCAGTTTTTTCTCATCGGTGGTGGAGGCAAATTCATAGGCAATGAGTGATGCCGATTGGGAAGGGCCCACCTCCCCGGAATGCATGGAGAGGGTGGCCAGCACGAAAACCTTACCATCACTTACCATTCCTGCCAGCTTGTCCGGTTGAATGGATGCATTCAGCGCCAGTTCCCTGTTAATAATCTTCAGGGCATCCAGGTTGTTGAGATTCTCTTCGCTGGAAATAAATGCAATATACATGGGCCTGCCCATGGGTGAGGCACCGATCTCCTCCAGCCTGATCCGGGAAGATTCCTCATCCAGTTCCTGGAGGTACCCGATCAACTGCTCATAGGTAAACAGGTTCCGGTCAGATCCCGGTTCGAATCCGAAATAATCTGCCGGTTTTGTAAGTGAACCACCCTGTGCCATTAAGCCCATCAGGGCAATAAGCAACGTTACACCAAATATTGTCCGCTTCATTTTGATCATGTGATTAGGCAATTTAATCTATCCAGATGGTTTTTATATTTACAAATTCCCTGATTCCCTCCACAGAGAGCTCTCTGCCATAACCTGAATTCTTCACCCCTCCAAAGGGCAACCTGGGATCCGATTTAACCATGGCGTTGATAAACACCGCGCCCTCCTCTGCTCCTTCAATAAAGAGGTTTGCCAGCTGATCCGATTGAGTGAAGAGCTGCATCCCGAGCCCAAATTTTGAATGGTTGGACAATTCCAGGGCATGCTCCGGTGAATTGGCTTCCACAACGGCAAATACCGGTCCGAATACCTCCTCATCAAACACCCGCATTCCGGGTTGAACACCGGTGAGGATGGTGGGTTCATAAAATGCCCCGTTTCGGTGACCTCCGGTAATCATTTTAGCTCCTTTCTCCACCGATTTCTTTACCTGGTTCCCGACTTCCACTGCCTGCTTTACCGATGAAAGCGGTCCAATATCTGTCTTCTCTTCCATGGGATCTCCCACAACCAGTTGTCCCACCCGTTTCACCAGCTGAGGGACGAAGTCTTCAGCAATCCACGATTCCAGGATAAACCGTTTGGCTGCTATGCAACTCTGTCCGGCGTTCTGCAACCTGGCCGGCAGGGCTATATTCAGCGCCAGTTCCTGATTGGCATCATTCAATACCACAAATGCATTGTTCCCGCCCAGCTCCAGCACACACTTTTTCAGTTGACGTCCGGCCTCTGTTGCCACAGCCACTCCGGCAGCTTCGCTTCCTGTAAGGGTTACCGCTTTGACGTATTCATGAGCAATCACCCCGGCAACACGATCTGAACCGATGGCCAGGTTCTGGAAAACACCCTCATCGTACCCGGCCTCTTTGAAGATCCCCTCGATGGCCCGGGCACAGCCCTGCACATTGGAGGCATGTTTCAGCAACGCTGTATTTCCTGCCATCAGGGCAGGAGCCGCAAACCGGAACACCTGCCAGAACGGAAAATTCCATGGCATGATGGCCAGTACCGGTCCCAATGGCTGGTAAATGACCATGCTCTCGTCTGCTTCTGTCTCAACAACCCTTCGCTCCAGGAATTTAACAGCATGTTTAGCATAAAATTCACAAACCCAGGCACATTTCCTGACTTCTGCCTCAGCTTCCTTTACGGGTTTCCCCATTTCCCGGGTAATTACCTCAGCCAGTTCCCTGCTGCGCTCTCTGAGTACGGCAGCAACCTGCATCATCAGCTGTTCCCGGTATTCAAAAGATGTATCTTTAAAGGTTCTGAAGGCAGTCATTGATCTGCCAAGCACCACAACGAGGTTCATATCGGTAACCTGCGGGTAATTCACAATCCTGGAGGGATCATATGGATTGACACTCTTAAAAACAGGCATGATTGATTGAACTTAACTTTTTCGAATTACGCAATTTAGGAGATTCAACGGGATTATCAAAAGAATCGGCCAATATGTTCAAACGGTTCAGGTTCATTAATTTATTGTAGTTTTGGATGAAGAGTGAACAATGAAGGAACACCAGTTCAAAAGGTCTGAACGATCAAAACTATTGATCAGCCTGGTAACGACCCGTTCAGAAGATGAAACTGCCGGGCTGTTAAATGGTCTCTCCTTAAATGGTATCACCGGACTGGCAGAGGCGGCATTCATTCACGGACTGGCACCCCTGTTATACAGGCGTCTGTTACAATGTGACCGGTTAAATATGCTCCCGGGCGAATTGCAGGAACGGCTTCGCATAAATTACCTGAAAACCATTGCTGATAACACCCGGCTGATCCATGCCTGGAAGGAGATTTTACAGAAAGCCGCGGAGACAAACCTGCATGTGGTGACCCTGAAAGGGATTGCCCTGCTTGCAAAGGTTTATGAGGATCCGGGACTCCGGCCCATGAATGATATGGACCTGCTGGTATCAGCTACTGATTTCAAACCCATGAAGGAACTGCTGACCGGATTGGAATATCATGAAGCAAGGCTGTTTGAAGGTCGTACCGCTGCTGATCTTGGGGATCAGGCTGACAAAGGATGGGCAGTTTTCCAGAAAGGCCCGGTACTGGTAGACCTCCACTCCCGCATCAATATCGGGATGGGTGAGCACCACATCAGTTCGGAAGATGTGATGCAAAACAGTGAAAGATGTGTATTTCAGCATCAGGATATGACCTGTCTGTCACCCTCCGGAATCTTGCAACATTTGATCGTTCATCTGGATAAGCATCTGCAAAAGGGGATTACCCGCTATTCCAACCTGGTTGATATTATTCTGTTCCTGCGATTAAACAGGGATGTTCTTGAGATGGACCGGCAAAAATGGATGGAATTCTCGACCCTTTATGGAGCCCTTCCCAACGAACGACTGATATGTGACTGGCTGTTTCTGATTTCCCGTAAATTTAAGATGAACCTTCTGTTATCCTCTCCTCAACCATCTGGTTCCAGTGATTTAGATCGCAAACTGGAAAAGTGGATGCGGAAAGGTGATCGCCGGGAGCGACCTGTAATACCTCCCTGGGAAAGGCCGCAATATCATCATGCTGCACAAATGGGCGAAAGATTGAGGTATAGCTGGTCTGTCTTCTTTCCAGGCATGCAGTATATGCAAAAAGCATACGGGATCTCCAACAGGTTTTTATTGTTGTTCTATTATCCCTGCCGGATCATTCTGCATACCGCCCGGTATTTCCGGATAAAGTTCAGGAGGCGCTGATCCGGTACAGTATTTTACAGAAAGGGCGGATCAGTGAGATGATGCCGGGATTCAACCTGCGGACCTTCCGCTCTTTGTGTTCCGAATACTGGCCGGATACTCCTGTAACAACACCAATGATCTGCCGGGGAGCAACCGGAGCATCAATCTTCCTGTAAAAATCGCCCTTCAGTATAACACTCCCTTCACGGTTGGTTCGGATCACCCGGTGCACCACATATACATCCGGCATCCGTGCCACCACCACCATACCCGGCAGGATCCGGTCTGCACCGGCAGGTTCCACTGTAACCAGGTTTCCGTCCCGCAGGAATGGATACATGGAGGTGCCTGTCACCTTCACCCTGACGGTGCGTCCCTCCTGTAGAAGCTTACCGGCAAGATCGGGCAGGAGCTGGATTATGGCTGTGTGCTTAGTCATCCATATTCATCTTTTCAACAAACCCAACCACCTCCGAATCGTTTTTGAACTGCAGTTCGTACACCGGAACTGCATCTGTCAGTTGATGGACAGATTCCAGCAAATTCTTGATTATTTGTCTGTCATACTGGTGCTGGATACAGTTTTTCAATACTGCAGTGTAGGCCTCCATCCCTCCGATTCTTCTGGCGCTGTTTACCGGTCCGTGACTGATCACATAGATGGCATTCAGGGGCGATTCATTATCAGTGTCAGTACCGTTGACAGGTGTACTGTAGGCATGCCAGGAATCTTTGCCGGGCCTGAGCATTACCCTGTCATCATGAATCACAGAGGCTCCTTCTTTGGACCAGATTGACGCCATGGTTGATTTTCCGGCACCTGAAAGACCGGTGAAGAGGAAACCTTTTTCACCCCTGGATAGCGCCGAAGCATGAATCAGGACTGAAGGGACCATGGTGCTTACCAGGTAAACGATCAATGCACCTGCCGGGTATCCCAACGGATTGAGCTTGTTGCCGGCAGGGATTGCATGGAGCTTCACCCTGGGGTGTCCCGGATCAAAATCTATCCACAGGGGAAGAAACTTCTCTCCATTATGGCTCCAGGTGGAGATCCGGTAACCTTTGCTTTTCCGTCTCACCTCCCACAAAGGACCCGGAGGAGTCATCTCCGGTGGCAGTTTTACGGCATCCGCGGGTACATGGCTGACAGGATCGCCATTTGCCATCATCTCATCCACTTCATGTACGGTGTGAACCGAAAGATGGATGTCACACATCTGTGGTGTTTCGGCTACAAAATCGCTGAAGTTTTCAGGTATGTTTATTGCGTAACCTTCATCCTCTGCCGAGATATTGAGAAGCAGATCAGATATCCTGATCTTCCATGAAGATTTTAAAGACAACATGCCACACTATTCTAAGAAGACATCTTCAATTTCGGAGATGAACAATTTCACATCCGCTTCAGCTTCCGAATTGGATACATTGAATTCCGCAGTGACCTTGTCCACAATTGCTGAAAAAGCATGTGCTTCGTCCAGCAGATTGAATATAAATGCACCTGAACTGCTCAGTACATAGGCACTGTCCAGTTCAACTGCATCATTATTAATGGGAATTACCAACGTTTCACCTTCAACCTCCCGGATCACATAATCTCCTTTTCTCCTGTATTTCTTATCATGGATCATACAACCTGATGCATATCAGACAGATCAGAATGGAAATCTGAAGGGATTCAGACTTATAGGAGGATCTATGGGGGGCGACTGCAGGATCATGGAGGTCTGGTTATCGATCTCCAGCTTTTTAATGGTTGGTTTAACGTAGGTTCGGCGCTTGCTCATTACAGTGTGAAACTTTATTGAAATTATGTTGTTCACTGTGGTAAAGATAATACAATTTTTGTCGCATACTGGTGGGTTGCCCCCGTGGTATGAATGATATAAATGCCGGCCTTAACATCCATCGGAAAAGAATAAAAATCAGAGCCCTCAAGCACCCTGCTGTCCATCACTTTTCCCTGTATGTCATAAACCTTCAGGTTGATGGGTTCCATTCCAAACGGTCCGGTATGGATATTCACCATGTTGCGGTAACTGTAGATGTGTGGTTTCAGCACGGCTCCGGCCTCCTCCTCAACACCAGTGATGGTTTTCTGCACAAACCGGATGACAAACCTGTCGGTGATGGTTCCCTGATCACTGTCGAATGTATAGGCAGCTTCACTTTCCAGCTCTTCACTTTCATTGGTATAAAGATCATCCAGGAAAACCCCTGTTCCGGGTGGAATGTTTCTGAAGTTGTCCACTGAAATCGAATAGCTCCCAGTCTCATCGATTTTAATACCCAGAGGAAAGATACTCTCTTCGGGTACAAGAGGCATGATGTTCACAGCCAGGTTCCGTCCCGATTCATGTGGAAAGAAGAGTTCGGCCCCGGATGATCCAAAACGCTTCTCAGTATCATAGCGTTCAAACCCATCTTCAGACCCAACCATGAATGCCATTACGACTTCATCCCCGCCCACATCATTGGAAATGCGAAGGCGGATCTCCGGATGATTTTTTTCCTGGGTTGACTTAAGCAGGCTTACCGACCCCATGCTTTTTGCCGCATTGGAGACCTCAAAGGTCCCTGCTGAAGTACACCACAACCAGAATGCCTGCATGGGTGCAACCAGGTTTGTCCCGCCATTGGTGCCGGTTTGAGATGTGGTATTGTAGGTGGCAAACTGACTGTTTGTCCTGGTCCAGATCACATCATAGATGGCAGCAGTACCTCCTCCAACCAGGTCAAAATCAATGGGACACGGATAGGGATTACCCGCCAGGTTCCATCCGCCGTTACCGGCGGTGAGGCCAATGCTCAGTGTTCCCTGGAAAAAGTCATTGCCCACATACTGGATGGTCTGGTTGCTGCCAACACGGGTGGCGTATCCCTGCATCTGGTTCAGGGCGTTTCCCTGACCAATGATTTGTGACCAGGCGTTTCCGGATTCACTGTACTCAAATAAATGATAATAGTCGGCATCCGCCAGGCTGTCGCTCTGGACCCCGCTCACACTGGGAGTGATGTACCACCAGCGTCCGTCTGCCTTGGTTCCGTTGTTACTCTGATCGTAATAATAGCGCTCGGCAATGCTTGTTCCTGAACCTGCTATGGAGCCATCGATCTTGATCCTGCCATCTCCGGTGGCATCCGATCCATTGATCAGTGTGCCGTTGTTGGTAAGATCGCTCTCAATGTAAAGGTCTCCATAGCTGGTGATCGTACCCCCATTGGTCAGATCCCCGTTGGTGACTCCGCTCACAACCACATTGACACCATTGGTAATCCTGATCTGCGCCTCATTATTTATAAGGCCCTGTGAAAGAGCACCGCTTGAAAACAGCAATAACACCGGTATGTACAGTATGCTTTTCATTGTTGACTCCTGCTATTTAACTCCAATGGTTTCTCCCCTGCCACTTCTGCCGATTTCTTCTTACTGAAAACGACCAGGGTTCCGTCAAAGAATACCCAGTCGCTGCCATTGTAATAGACCGGCTTATTATCATCCGTATTATAGAGCATCAATCCGGTGGCAGGCAATGCGATGGCCTGAATCTCCGCTTTGGCGAGCCGTGTCATCAGAAAAGCCGATGCAGTGGATTCCACTTCCAGGATGGCCGACGCATCAGGGGTAGTGGATGAAGTGTTATCAGAGATCAGCACGGATTGTGCTTCAGCTGAAAAGGATGCCAGCAACACAAATGATAATATGGTTAATAAAATTTTCATGCTTCTTAGAATGTTCTGATGGGTCTTACCCTGTACTGTCTGAATTTCCACTGAACGGAGAAAGCTCCGGAACTGAAGTCACATTTATTGGCCCTCCTGTCAGAATCTTCCGTCGATGACCAGTAATTGTCCGAGGCGAATCCTCCCACATCGTCTTTATGAACATAAAGGGAATCCAACTGGTCAAGGGCAGGCAGGTACCAGTCCGTATAACCATCGGAGATATAGCTATCACAGAGATCTGCTGCAATATTTGCCGTTCCGCAAACCAGAAGTATATCTGAAGTATTGGTGGCACCATCCGTATTACTTGTAGCATTGGTGGTTGTAAATGTACAACCCCACTCTACCGTATAATCACCACCATTGTCAGCATCAGCCGTGGCTGCGATCAATCCTCCCCCCATTCCATCCAGGTAAAATATAATCCCCCCCTGGTACGCATCACCGATTTCAAGCGTGGTACTTACCGTTTCACCTGCCAGGTCGAGCCAATCGGTCCCGTCATAGAACATGGGTAATTTCTTGGTTGTATTATATACCATCATTCCTGCCACCGGAGTTGCTATTGAATTGATCTGGTCCAACGTTAACCTGGGAGGCAGAAAACCCAATGATGTGGACTTAAGCTCCAGCAAAGCAGATGTGTCGGGCGATGTGGTTGCATCGTCGGTAATCAGCACACCCTGGGCCGAGATCTCTGTAACCGTGATAATCACCAGGGCATAGATCAATATGTATCTCAAAATTTTCATTAAAATCTTTCCAATTTAAAATGCTCTTATCGGGCGGGTATTGTGATCCCTGCTTCCAAACCAACTGTCAGTATCATCCTTGGGCTCACCGCGGGTGTTGCCACTATTAAAATCAACCATAACGGCCTTGGTTTTCGAACTTTCGGTGGAAGTCCAGTAATAGTCACTGCCATTGAACCCTCCGACGGCAACCCTTTCACTGTAGAGCGTCAACATCTCATCCTCAGCCGGCAGATACCAGTCATCATAGGTATCCCCGCCTTCCACCACACTATAACTGTCGCAGAGCTCAGCGGCACTGCCGGCCTCGCCGCAATCGGCCATGATGGCTGCAGTATTTGCGGAACCATCCGTAGTCGACTCAGCCCCGTTGCCGGAAGTAATGGCTGTCCCTTGACAACCCCAGGGAATCGCAGTGCCAACATCAGCAGTTGCTGCAATTTTCCCGTGAATCCCGGTACCATCCACCTCAAAAATAACTCCACCCTGGTAAGGGTCACCCACCTCCAGGGTTGCTGTTGATCCATCTCCATTGAGCCACCTGGTACCATTATAGTAACCCAATTTGGCACTGTCTGTATTAAATACCATCAGTCCTTCAGCAGGTGAGCTGATTGCCCGCATCTGGGCCGAAGTCATCCGAGGGATCAGGATTCCCTTACTGGTACTTTCCAGTTCTAATATAGCTGATGGTTCCGGATCGGAATTCGTACTTCCGATGTGTACACCCTGGGAGCTTAAGGGGATACTCAACACGATACCTAAAATCATCATTATCAGTTCCTGTTTCATGGCTCAAAAATTAAATCCTTCAATCCGCAGGGACAGGTAATGTAAACTGAATCTGGCTTTCCTCCTAGGGGTACATTTAGGATTGACCAAAAGTAATATAAGATATCTTTTCCTTCGACAAAAACTAGACTGAGTTGGCAGACATTAATTGATTCCTGATGAACTGTATTTAATGAGTGATGAATCATGTCTGTCTGTTTATTTGAAATTGTCATTTTTCAATATTATTTACTGAATCTATGATTGTTTATACTGGAATTTCCCCTTCCGGGTTAGGATACCGCAGCAATATTTGACAGGAATGAATATTGAGGTGATAAAAGGTCATAATCCAGATCAGACTTGTGCTGCAAGTTAAATTATAGATTTCATCGGTTGGTGGAAGTTTGGCTTGCATTAGTCAACGTTTGAACTGCTAAACGGAACCACAATTCATGTCTTAATTGTTTGAAACAGCCCAATTTGGTTGATCTGAATTTATGGTCAATCACACTTAATGCTTCCGCAATATCTCCTCGGTTCAATTAGTCTTCCAGCAAGCAGGAAATTGCTCTTCCATCATTTTTAATAGCATTTGAGAATTCACGAAAAGGCGAAAGCAGTTTGATATTTTTTGTTTGTCTTTTGCTGGCCTGATATCTCTTTAAAAGGTATCTCATAAATACTCATTAAAAATAATTTCAATCTAAGGGTAACAATTCTTCGTCATTTCTGATTAAACGGTAAGAATCTTTTCATGTAGATCACTAAGGGTATGATAAACAGTCCCGGTAAACGAAAAAGGATGTGTCTGTCATGCAAACGAAGTTTCTGTGAACGACATCAAAGCGAATCTGAGTTCATGTCTGAATTTACGAAATATCGTTATATTTATGATATTCCGAGAATATCAAATACTCAACCCCTCACAAGAATCCCCTTAAATACTAATAATAAGCCGCTTAGACTTAATGGCCTGTGCTTTGCATATATGCAGATCAAACAGGGTAGGATAAACAGTCCCTGTAAACGTTAAAGGATATTTACCATGAAAACGAAGTTCCTATTTATTGGAATAGCAGTCGGCGCTGTACAGGTGCTCTTTGCACAACCGGAGACGGAGGTTCAAAAACTGCTTTCCATTACGGGTGAATCCAGCGACAGATTTGGAAAATCAGTTTCAATTTCAGGCAAGTATGCCATCGTAGGTGCAAGCGGGGAAGACAGAAACGGGCCAAATACTGGAGCAGCGTACATTTATCACCGTCATTCAACCCATGGAGATCAATGGAGCCGGATCGCAACTCTGGCTCCTGCGGACGGCAGTGCAGAAGACCATTTTGGTGCTGCTGTCAGTATCTCGGGAGCCTATGCCATTGTTGGAGCTCACGGGGATGACGACAGAGGTCATGAATCCGGTTCAATCTATATTTTTTACAGGAACGAGGGTGGTGCAGACAACTGGGGACTGGTAACAAAACTTACGGCCATGGATGGAGCCGTTGATGACAGGTTTGGATATTCAGTCAGTCTGTCACGGGATCATGCCATTGTAGGTGCTTTCGAAAATTGCGAAACAGGATACATGTCAGGCGCAGCTTATATATTCAGCCGCAATCAGGGAGGGCCCGATCAATGGGGAGAGGTCAAAAAACTGATGGCTTCAGACGGATCACTGCTGGAGCATTTCGGTTTTTCAGTAGCCATCTCCGAAGGCTATGCCATTGTTGGTTCGTATGGAGATGAAGACAACGGGCCTCTTTCAGGTTCTGCTTACATATTTAACAAGGATCTTTATGAAACAGATGGTTGGAACGAATGTGCAAAGCTAACTGCTTCCGATGGTGAAGCCCATAGTTTTTTTGGAATATCTGTGGATATCTCGGATGAATTTGCCATTGTGGGAGCGCATAAACACAATGACAGTCTAAACTATTCCGGGGCAGCTTATATTTTTCAGAGGGATCAAAACGGAACCGGCAAATGGGGGCAACAGGCAAAATTAAAAGCAGATGATCCTTCACCCTATGACTATTTCGGATGGTCCACCAGTATATCGGGGGATTATGCCATCGTGGGCGCTTACAACGATGACGACCTGGGCATCAATTCCGGATCTGTATATACTTTCCATAAAGATCCTGATGGCGAGGAGGCGTGGAACCAGGCAGGAAAACTGACAGCATCAGATGGTTCAGAAAAATGTAATTTTGGCAAAACAGTATCTCTTTCAGGAAATTACGCTTTTCTGGGTTCTTCAAGTACCAGTGAAGGTACCAATTCTGGCGCAGTTCACATCTTCAGGTCTGATAATATTTGTATTTACAATCAACCGGAGCACCAGGTCAATGTATGTGAGGGAAGTGAAGTCAGCTTTTCAATCACAGGTGCCAACATTGACATTTATCAGTGGCAGGAGAGCTGTGACGCCGGAATTTCCTGGACAAACCTGAAAGATTGCCCGAACTCTGATGGTTCAGCTTCAGGTATTTTGACTGTCACAGCATTGAATGAAAATGATCGCAATCAATACAGGTGCCTGGTTTCCAATTTGCAGGATTCAATTACAAGCAACCCGGCCACTCTGATGATTGACACCATTACTCCAGTTGTCACCTGCAAAGAGAACATAACAGTGGATGCTGATCAGCTGGGGGCTTACACTGTTCAGGATACAGAGTTTGATCCGGTCATTTCCAACGATCATTGTAACCGGATCCGGATGGAAAATGATTTTAACCACTCCCATTCTCTAAAAGGTGCTTCTTTCAGCCCGGGTAAAACGGTGGTTAACTGGACAGTGGATGATGGGACTGGAATCATTCAAACCATAAGATCTGAGATAACTGTTAATCACACTGTTGGAATAAATGCCAGGTCTGAGATTAGCTTTAAGGTCTATCCAAATCCCACCCATGGCATTCTGAAACTGGATGTTGTATCTGAAATGGTAAAATCCATTGTTATCACGGATCTGTCAGGTGTTGCCGTGATAAAAAAAGGTAAATTTCATCAAGGTGAGATCCTTGACATATCAGCATTGAAGAGCGGTGCTTATATACTCACCCTTTATTTGGATGGGGGGAGCGGTAGTCGGGATGAGCGAACCAGATCAATCACCATCATTAAAAAATAGCTTTCGAATTTTTCATAGATTAGCTTATATCTTTGTTAGCCTATGGAACCTGTCAGGGCACAAGACCGGATCAATTCAATTGATGTCCTCAGGGGCGTGGCACTTCTCGGTATCCTGCTGATGAACGTGGTGAGCCTCTCCCTGCCCGACCCTGCATACTGGGATCCATCCGGACATGGTGGAGATACCGGATTGGATCTGAAGATCTTCTTTATCAACAACCTGCTGATCGAAGGGAGCATGAGGGGCATCTTCAGCATGCTGTTTGGAGCAGGGGTGATCCTTTTTACAGCGTACAAAGAGGAAAAAGGCGGGGGACTTGAAATTGCCAACGCCTGGTACCGCAGGACCATCTGGCTCATCGTGTTTGGTCTCATTCATGCATATTTCCTTGTCTTTCCCGGTGAAGTCCTGTTTTATTACGGCGTAGTGGGCCTGTTCCTGTTCCCTGTCAGGCAGGTGGCACCTTCAAAACTCGCATTGTTCTCAACTTTCCTGGTACTGGTCCTTATCGTGATCAGGATAGCTGATTATCATGATGTTAAAACAATGTATGAAGAAACCGTTGTTGCAGAGGAAGCCCTGGTCCGCGGGGAAGAGATTACTGCAGAACAATACGAAAGCATCAATTTATGGTACTATAAAATGGCCACCTATAAACCGGATTCCTCATCCAGGGAAAGGGTCATCTCCTCCATGCGTTCGGGATACCTGACAGCCTTTAAAACAATGGCTCCCTATGTCCGCTTCATGCAGACAGATTACCTCTACCGAAACGGCTTCCTGGATGCGCTGAGCATGATGTTGCTGGGAATGGCCTTTTTCAGGTGGCGGATTCTACATGCCGAAAAGAAGTACCGGTTTTACGGCCTGATGGTCCTGGTGGGGTATGGGATCGGTATTCCTTTGAACTGGTATGAAACGACCACATACATCCAGTCGCAATTTGATCTGATCACCTACTTCAGGCTCAATCAGACCTATGACCTTGGCAGGCTTGCCACCACCACAGGTCACATAGGACTCATTATGATCTGCGCCAAGTTGAACTTCCTGAAGGGACTAAAGCGGGCCCTTGCTGCAGTGGGTAAGATGGCTCTCAGCAACTATGTGATGCATACGTTCATTGCGGCCATGGTATTTATCGTGTTTAAGCAGTACGGACAATGGCAGCGCCATGAGCTTTACTACCTGGTACCGGGCATCTGGCTATTCCAGCTTGTCTTCAGCCCACTCTGGCTCAAGAGCTTCCGGTTCGGACCTCTGGAATGGGTCTGGCGCAGGCTTACATACGGACGCACTTTTTCTCGTTCGCATTAAAATGATATTTTTATCCCGTGATAACCAACTCCTCATCTCCATGACCAAACCAGGTTTAATTTTACTCTTTGTGACGATCCTGGCTTCCTGCACTACAAGAACCAGCCAGGATCAGTCGGCCAATGCCCCTGAGAGCAGGCCGGAATTGACTTTAAGTGATGCTTCAGCCACTCCAATGGCAACCGCATTATTTCTCAATCTGTATAATATTGCAGCCGACCATGTCCTTCTCGGACATCAGGATGCACTGGCCTATGGTATGGGATGGAAAGGTGACCGGTTCCGCACCGATATTAACGACGTGTGCGGAGACCACCCGGCAGTTTTCGGATGGGACCTGGGACACATAGGTGACATTGATAACATTGATGGCGTACCCTTCAGCCAGATGAAGCAGTGGGCCATTTCGGCCTTTGAAAAGGGCGGGATCAATACGTACAGCTGGCATATGCGCAATTATGCTTCCGGGGGAAGTAGCTGGGACATTGCCTCCTGCGTGGATGCAGTGCTTCCCGGGGGGAGTGCACATGAGGTGTACCTGGAAAAACTTGATCTGGCTGCTGAATTTTTCTCCAGCCTGAAAACCAGTGACGGGCTCCACATACCGGTTGTATTCCGCCCGTTCCATGAAATGAATGGTGGTTGGTTCTGGTGGGGCAGCAAATCCTGTTCTCCCGGGAGTTATAAAGCACTGTTTCAATTTACTGTAGACTATCTCAGGAATGAAAAAAACCTTCATCACCTGATCATTGTATATTCAACCGACGTTTTCACTTCCCCCGAAGAGTACATGACTTTTTACCCGGGCGACGGCTATGTGGATGTAATGGGATTTGATGATTACAAGGGCCTCAATAAAAAAGAGACCACACATCAGACGGTATTCATGCTTGAGACACTGGACTCCCTGTCCACCACCCATGCGAAACTCATGACCATTTCTGAAACCGGGCTGGAGACCATTCCCAACCCGGTATGGTTTACCGATGTTGTGTTATCCACCCTGAAAGCCAATGCCTCAACCCGGAAAGCAGCATGGATCCTGTTCTGGAGAAATGGCCGGCCGGACCATTTCTATGCCCCCTACCCGGGGCATACCAGTGCTCCGGATTTCATCGAATTTATGAATGACAGTCTGATGTTATCACTTTCAGAATTACCCGATCTATACACGCAATAATTTCTGTTCAAAACTGCTTATGAAACTTACCCCCATCGACATCCTGATCATCTGTGCCTACCTTGCGTCGACCATCGTCATTGGCCTGTTGCTGAAGAAGCGTGCGCAAAAAGATAAAACCGCCTATATGCTGGGGGGAAACAAGCTTCCCTGGTACATGCTGGGACTCAGCAATGCCTCGGGGATGTTCGATATCTCAGGAACCATGTGGCTGGTTACACTGGCTTTCGTGTATGGTTTAAAAAGCATCTGGATACCATGGCTGTGGCCGGTATTCAACCAGGTATTTCTTATGGTATTTCTCTCCATCTGGCTCCGCAGGTCCAATGCCACCACCGGTGCTGAGTGGATCGGCACCCGTTTTGGCTCGGGCAGGGATGGCAAGCTTTCACATGGGGTCGTTATCGTATTTGCACTGATCAGCTGCCTTGGATTTCTGGCCTACGGATTCATCGGTCTGGGTAAATTTGTGGAGATCTTCATCCCCTGGGAAATAGTTTCGCCCTACATTCCCTTCGAAGTGGCTCCCCAATATGTGGCCCATGTGTATGGGATCGTCTTTACCCTGTTCGCCATGTTCTATGCCATCCTTGGCGGAATGACCAGCATCGTCTGGGCAGATGTGATCCAGTATACCATCATGACCATCTCTGCCGTTGTCATTGGCGTCATTGCAATGAATGCCCTGTCTGTCCACCCCTTGAATGTGCCCGATGGCTGGATGAATCCCTTTTTCGGAGTCAGACTGGATATGAACTGGACAGGGATCATTGATGAAGTGAATGACAAGATTGCCAGCGACGGATATTCCCTGTTCAGTATTTTCTTTTCCATGATGCTTTTCAAAGGGATCCTGGTAAGTGCTGCAGGGCCCGCTCCCAACTATGACATGCAAAAGATCCTCTCCACCAGATCTCCCAAAGATGCCGCCAAGATGTCCGGATTTGTTTCTGTGGTCCTGATGCCAACCAGGTATTTCATGATCACCGGGTTTGCGGTACTGGGACTGGTGTTCTATGACCAGCTCGACCTGATGGTGGGTGGCAGGATCGATTTTGAACAGATCCTTCCATCGGCCATCAGCCAGTTCGTACCGGTTGGGATGATGGGCCTGCTCCTGGCCGGATTACTGGCAGCATTCATGTCCACCTTTGCGGGCACACTGAATGCAGCCCAGGCCTACATTGTCAACGATGTCTATCTCAAGTACCTTAAGCCCAAGGCTTCCAGGAAACAGGTGAGCCGCACCAATTACATCTCCGGGATCGTGGTGGTGGGCATCAGTATTGTATTCGGGATCTTTGCCCTGGATGTGAACAGCATCCTTCAATGGATCGTTTCCGCCCTCTGGGGCAGTTATATGGCTGCCAATATATTGAAATGGTACTGGTGGCGGTTCAACGGTTCGGGATTTTTCTGGGGCATGGTTTCAGGGATCATCCCTGCCCTCATCTTCCCATCCGTTTTCGATACACTCGATCTCTATTATTTCCCCCTCATTCTTGTGATCTCTATGGCCGGATGTCTGATCGGCACCTATACCTCCCCTCCAACGGATGAAGAGACTTTAAAGAACTTCTATAAGAATGTCAGGCCATGGGGCTTCTGGAAGCCCATACATGATAAGGTTGTTGCCGAAGATCCGGACTTTAAGAAGAACACCGACTTCAGGAGGGATATGTTCAACATACTGTTGGGTATCATTGCCCAGACTGCCCTTGTCATTTTCCCCATCTATATTGTTCTCAAGCAGGCGTTGCCACTGAGCATCTCCCTGGCCATTATTGTGGTCTGCTTTATCATCATGAAGAAAACCTGGTGGGACAGGCTTCCTGATGACAAACCGGCTGGAAAATGATCACTGGAAAGCTTGAAGAACCCGGACAACCGCTTGAAGAACTCGGGCGCGCACTTGAGCAGGAGCTAAATAAGAACATCCTGCCCTACTGGATGAAATTTACCCCGGATCACGGGCATGGGGGATTTCATGGTCATGTTACCCACTTCAACCAGGTTGTTGAAAAAGCAAACAAAGGGGCGATCCTGAACGCGCGTATTTTGTGGACCTTTTCGGCTGCATACAGGATGTTTCCTGATCAGAGTTACCTGGAAACAGCCGATCGGGCTTACAGGTATATACAGGATCATTTCGTAGACAGGGATTTTGGTGGTGTTTTCTGGGAACTCAACCATAAAGGAGAAGTTGCATCCCCGCGGAAGCAGATCTATGCACTGGCATTTGTCATTTATGCCATGTCAGAATACTGGATGGCAACGGGAGAAAAGCAATCTCTCGAAACTGCCATCACCCTGTTTGAAGAGATTGAAAACCATGCCCTGGACAGGGATAGGAATGGGTATACCGAAGCCCTGGCTAGGGACTGGACCCCCATCGAGGATCTCCGGCTCAGTGAAAAGGATGACAACGAGAGCAAGACCATGAACACCCACCTCCATATCCTTGAGGCTTACACAAACCTTTTCAGGGTTTGGAAAGATCCCCGGCTGGAAAGGGCCCTTGAAAACATCGTTGTTCTGTTTTTGGACAAATTTGTGGATCCGGATACGTATCACCTGAACCTTTTTTTCGATGACAACTGGAACCGGAAATCATCCTTCATTTCATACGGGCACGAAATCGAATGTTCCTGGTTGCTCCATGAAGCAGCCGTGGTCCTGGGGAAACCAGGTTTGAGAGAGAATACAAAAAAAGTAGCCGTGAACATGGCCCGTGCAAATTTCACGGGTCTGGACAGTGATCACGGACTCTTCTATGAGTTGTTCCCCCTGGAAAACAGGCTTGATACCGATAAGCACTGGTGGCCCCAGGCCGAAGCCATGGTGGGCTATCTGAATGCTTACCAGCTGTCGGGTGATGAAGAATTTGCCACCAAAGCCTTGAACAGCTGGGGATTTATTTCCGGGAAGATCATTGATCGTACATACGGTGAATGGTACTGGAGCGTGAACAGAGAAGGCGTTCCCATGACTGATAAAGAGAAAGCCGGTTTCTGGAAATGCCCCTACCACAACGGCAGGGCGTGCATGGAAATAATCCGAAGGATCAATGAGATTTTTAAAACCAAACAGAAAAAAGCATAATGAATAAGAATCTGTTTCAGGAACGCAAGCAAGCCATCGCAAAGGAGCATGAGGCGTTGTTATCAAGGAAAAACGAGAAACTTTTCAGTGTGAACGGGATCTTCAACCGGTATAAAAATCCCATCCTGACCCGCGATCATTTTCCCATGGAATGGCGTTTTGATTTTAATCCGGAAACCAATCCATACTTTATGGAACGGATCGGATTCAATGCCGCCTTCAATGCCGGCGCCATCAGGTGGAACGGAAAATACCTGCTGGCTGTGAGGGGTGAGGGAAATGACCGGAAATCATTCTTTGCCATTGCGGAAAGTCCTAACGGTGTTGATAATTTCAGGTTCTGGGAACGGCCCCTGACCATGCCCGAAACCGGTGATCCCGATACCAATGTATACGATTTACGGTTAACACAACATGAGGACGGCTTTATCTACGGAGTGTTTTGCACGGAGAGAAAAGACCCGGATGCTCCCGGGGATGATACAAGCAGTGCAGTGGCTGCCGCCGGGATCGCCCGCACCAGGGACCTGGTGGAGTGGGAACGATTGCCGGACCTGATCACCTACGGGGGACAACAACGGAACGTGGTGTTGCATCCCGAATTCATCGATGGTAAATATGCATTTTACACCCGTCCCCAGGATGGTTTCATCGACACCGGCAAAGGTGGGGGTATCGCCTTCGGATTGTCAGAATCAATGACCGGTGCAGAGGTGAAAGTTGAGAAGATCATGGATCCCAAAAAGTACCATACGATCTATGAGTTAAAGAACGGGCAGGGACCTGCACCCATAAAAACAAAAAAGGGTTGGCTTAACCTGGCCCACGGTGTGCGCAATTGTGCAGCCGGATTAAGGTACACCCTCTATATGTTTATGACTGCACTGGACGACCCTTCCAAGGTGATCCATAAACCCGGCGGACTTTTCATGGGCCCCCTGAATGAAGAGCGTGTGGGCGATGTATCCAACGTGCTGTTTACCAATGGATGGATTGCGGATGAGGATGGAACGGTATACATCTATTATGCCTCTTCAGATACACGAATGCATGTGGCCACCTCCACGGTGGACCAGCTGGTGGATTATTGCATCAATACCCCCGGGGATAAACTCAGATCGGCCGCCAGTGTACAGGTTATCAATGAGTTGATCGATAGGAACAGGACGCTTTGACACAGGATCTGCCAGAAAGGCTTTCCAGGGCTTTCAGTGGAAATGCAACCGATTGCATTTCTGGGTTGAAATGTGTAATTTTCGCAACAAATCAAATGTGTATGAAATATATATTTTTGTCGACCTGTCTGATACTGGCATTGTTCCTTACACAAGCCTGTCAATCCCCGGAACCCCAACAACCTGCCTTAAAAGATGCTTTCCAGGATAAATTCCTGGTGGGAGCTGCATTGAGCCGCACCCGGATCCAGGGCAGGGATTCACTCGCAAACATTCTCGTACAGCAGCAATTCAATGTCATCACTCCGGAGAATTCAATGAAGTGGGAGAGGATCCATCCCAAACCAGGAAAATACTACTTCGAAGTGGCGGACCGGTTTGTGATACATGGGGAAGAAAATGGCATGCACCTGGTTGCCCACACCCTTATCTGGCACAATCAGACCCCCAGCTGGGTATTCATGGACAATGAAGGCAATCTCACAGTTCGTGATACACTCCTGATGCGCATGCGGGATCACATTCACACCATCATGGGCAGGTACAGGGGAAAGATCCAGAGCTGGGATGTGGTGAATGAAGCCATTGATAACAATGGAGATTTAAGGAAGTCATTGTGGTATCAAATCATTGGCGAAGACTATATTGAAAAGGCATTTCAATATGCACAGGAGGCTGATCCGGATGCAGAATTGATCTACAATGACTTTTCCATGGCTGGCAAGGCAAAACGGGAAGGGGTGATCAGACTGGTAAAAAAATTAGCATCAAAGGGGATCCATATCAACGCCATTGGCATGCAAGGTCATTATGACCTGACACATCCCCGGCTGAAGGACATTGAGGCCAGCATTGTAGCTTTCTCGGAGCTCGGACTCAGGGTAATGATTACCGAACTGGATGTCTCCGTACTGCCCTGGCCAGATCTTCCCCTGGGTGGCGAAATCACGGATCGCTATAAATACAGGCCTGAGACAGATCCTTACCAGGAACAACTCCCGGATTCGGTTCAGTTTGAACTTGCTGAAAGGTATGCCGACCTTTTCACGGTATTTGTGAAACACTCGGGAAAAATTTCACGGGTCACATTCTGGGGGGTGGACGACGGAAAATCCTGGAAGAATAATTTTCCTGTCCGGGGCCGCACCGATTATGCCCTCCTGTTTGACAGGTCACTCCTGCCCAAACCAGCCTTTGATGCAGTGATCAACACAGCATCTAATTAGTGCCCGTCTATAAAGTCGGTACATATTTAAGAGTCTTGTCAAGAAAGTTCGCTGACAAGGCTTGCGAAGACTGAAAATCAGGAGTTTACTTTTGTAAATGACTGATTTGGAAG
>SDBV01000102.1_pt1 | contig 96772 bp, 148 predicted proteins | sample 2277081 | NCBI WGS metagenome assembly SDBV01 (sample SAMN10402039, study PRJNA504765) | marine sediment metagenome | isolation source: marine sediment core GS10_PC15, 223 cmbsf | place: Arctic Ocean: Southern Knipovich Ridge | collected 2010
GGCTTCGTCTGCCTGTCAGTGGTGCAAGAAAATAGGGGCGGGGTGGAAATTCAAGACGCGAGCAATGACCGATGAGGAAGGCAATGATGTCGTTCGGTTCTGGCGGGTGAAATGATGGCCCGCATCCACGCGAGGGAAAGATTAATATGAGCTTCTACGCTAAGGTTCGCAAGGCGGATGATCTGGTTGTTGGCTTGTCGGTACTGGACCCGTCGCAGGCCGTCAAGTTCCCATTGGATGCTGACGTTTCCCTGATCGAGATCACCGAGGCCCAGCATACCACCGCGAGCGCCGGGCTGTTCTATGACGGCTCTGACATTCCGAAGTTCGCCTGGACAGGCACGGCCTTTGCCGTCAACCCCGATCTGCGCCCGGTGGTCACGTTCACGCCGGACAGGATCAAGGCCGAGATAGGCGAGGTTGTTACCGTCCAGATCGATCATTCCGGCGGTCTCGATGGCACCAAGGAGTTTGATCTTGCGGGGGTGCCAATGCGGGTGGATTTCACCGCCGGGAACGCGACGGTGACGATTGATACGGACAGGCCGGGGGACTTCCAAGTCGGACCGCAACAGGCTTTCTCGGTTGCCGCGCCGCTGCTTGTTACCGTCTACGCTCGCAAGCTGGGCACTCAACTTTAAACGGAGGTCCACATGACGGCCTTCGTTAAATCCGTCGAATATGTCGAAATCACCCTAACGGGAACTGGTCCTACGTCGGTTAATCTGACCAAGAGCCAGACGATTGCCGACTGCGTGCCGTTTGTGTCGATTAATGGGGATTTCACCAGTGATGCGCTTAATAATCGATACGTAGAAGTGTTTTTCGAGTCTGGCCCTAAAGTTACCGCGCAACGGGGTGCCTCATCGGGCACAGTTGTTGTTGGCGTATTTGTCGTTGAATTCGATACCAGCGGCGATATTTCGGTTCAACAAGGCACTTGGTCTATGTCAAGTGGCTCTACTACCGCCGTTGCCGCAATTACGGCTATTACAATAAATAAGGCTCTTGTATTAGAAAGCTATCGAACCAATACGACTGTTGATGATTGGGATGATGGACAGTGTAAAGTAAAATTCAACACTACGACAGAGTTAGGATTTGCGAGAGCCGCGAGCGGTGGAGCGTTAACCGGTCGCTATTATGTGCTTGCAACTGCGGGTACTGATTTCTCCGTCGAACATAAAACCATGTCGGTTGGCGCCACGGAAAGAACACATACCGACACAATTACTGCTGTTACTCTCGCAAACGCTTTCGTTTATAGTAGCTATCAAGTGTCGGAAAATCTTGATGATCCTAAAGATGGTTGCATCGTCGTTGACCTTCAAGACACAACGACAGTTCGGGCGCGGAGGGGATATGATGATTTTGGGGGTACTCCTGCTGCCGGCAATAATGCGGCGGTTGTTGAGGCGCAAATAGTTTCAGCAGGTGGTGCCGAATTCACCGTCGAGCGAAATGAGTGTGACTGGGGCGATAGCCTCACAAAGACAGTAACAATCACAGAAATTGATCAGACAAAGGCCATTATTGTTCCTGGCGGCTACCAAGGCACCATGAGTTCCGATGCAAATAACGGCCAAGATGTAATGGCAACTTATGCGGTCCTCGATTTCAACAGTGATACAGAGTTAATAGGTACACGAGGAATAAATCGTACTAACGACGGCACCACCATGTTCGAGGTGGTGGAGTTCGTACTGGCGGGAGGGCTTGATTTTGTAGCCAAGGTGGTTGATCTCCGTTGGGATATGATCGCAAATATTGCGGACACCCTTGATCTCCGCTGGAACATCATCACCAATATTGCAGATACGCTTGATCTTCGGTGGAACCTTGCCACGAATATTAGCGATACTTTAGACTTGCGCTGGGCGATGTTGCAGAATGCCACCGACACGTTGAATTTGCGGTGGGATATGTTGGCTCATATTGCCGATACTCTTGATTTACGCTGGAACATCGCCACCAACGTTTTAGATGTGCTTGATTTACGCTGGAATATCGCGATTAATATTGCTGATACGTTGGACTTGCGTTGGGATGTTTTGCAAAATGCTACGGACATCCTTGATTTAAGGTGGAATGTTGCCACCAATGTTTTTGATATTCTCGATCTTCGATGGAATATTGCCGTAAATATTGCTGACACCCTAGACCTTCGATGGGGTGTGTTGGCGAATGTTTCCGACACGCTAGATTTGCGTTGGCATATGAGTGGAGTGATAGGAGACACTCTTGATCTTCGCTGGAACATTGCCACCAACATTGCGGATACCCTCGATTTGAGGTGGGGCATTTTGCAAAATGCCACGGATACCCTCGATTTGAGGTGGGCCATCTTGCAGAACGTGACTGATACCCTCGATCTCCGTTGGGATATGTTGGCGTTTATTCAGGATACGCTTGATCTTCGTTGGAATATCGCCACCAATATTTTAGACACCCTCGATCTTCGGTGGAATATTGCGACGACGATTGGTGACAATCTTGATCTTCGCTGGCACCTGCGGGGACAGGTTACGAAGATTGTGGACCTTCGTTGGGATATGGCGGGGGTGGTGGGCGACACGCTTGATCTTCGCTGGGACATGCTGGCCCATATCGCTGATACCTTGGATTTGCGGTGGAATATCGCGAATACGATTGGTGATGCGTTAGATTTGCGCTGGGCGCTACTGCAAAATGTTACGGATACGTTGGACCTGCGTTGGAATATGTCGGGAGTGGTTGGGGATGTTCTTGATCTGCGCTGGGACATTCTTGAGAATATTTTCGACACGTTGGACCTGCGTTGGGGCATCCTGCAACTGGTTACTGACAGTGTTGATTTGCGGTGGAATATCAGGCAGTTGGTTACGGACCTGTTGGAATTGCAGTGGCATATTCAACAGAACGCGATGGATGCAATCAATCTTCAGTGGGATATTTTTGCGAATGTAAGTGATACCCTCGATATTCGGTTCAACATCGCGACTAATATTTTAGATACCCTCGATCTCCGCTGGAACATCGTGAGCATTGTTGGCGACACGGTGGACGTGCGGTGGGACATTCAGCAAAATATCGGTGACACCCTCGATATTCGTTGGGACATCCTGCGAGCGATTCAGAAGCTTGTAGAGCTTCAATGGCATCTGCGAGTCATCGCGGGGGATACTATTCAGCTTGAGTGGCGTATCTTAAACACGGTGGGGGGTACGATTGAGTTACAGTGGGCGTTGCTTGCCGGGGCGAGCTTTCCCGCGACCTTGATTTCTTCTGAGGATTTGGTCACAATGCTAAAAGAGCGTGAGATGCTTTCAGTGACGTTAAAAGAGAGTGAGATGCTTCCGGTGACGTTTAAGTTGCGGCAGGTGCCGTTAAATTAGGAGACGACGATGGCGAAACTAGAAATTTACGACATTGGTGACATGGTGCGTTTTTCTGTGGACATTGAAGTCTTGACGGTGTTGACGGACCCAACGGATTTAAAGTTTCGATTTATGAAGCCGGATAAGAGTGTCGAAGATAAAACGTTTCCGGCAGACTCCGAGGTGGTAAATGACGCGGTTGGAAAGTTTCATATCGACAAGACGTTTTCGATTTCGGGGCGGTATCGTTTTCGTTGGGAGGCGACGGGTGTGGCTGTCGGAGCGGCTGAAAAGGAATTTGAAATTCGTAAGTCGAAATTCTCGATCTCTCCTTGATCCTTGGAGTGACTTATGTTTAGGTGGGTTCTGACTTAAGCACTTGACATGCAGTTAATTTCACCAAGGAGGGTAGAATGGCGGAGGAGCCGGTAACGTTGGTTCTTTGGATGGGGAAACTTATCAAGGGCATGACGCGGGAGGATTTGGTTGTTGCTTTGACCCGGTGTGTCGTTTTGCACCGAAAGATGGTCGAGTCCGATGCTGGCTTCACTCGATTGAGGGCGCGGGAAAAAGTGGAGGCGCGGAGGTTGGCGGAGTTGGAGGCCGATGGTGTTCAAACTTGAAGTCATAGGGCGGGCTGGCAAGCCCTATCTGTATCGTTGGTATTTGCTTAATCTGGGACGCTTCGGTCAATTTTTTCTTCATAGATTTGTACGATCTGACGGTGATCTCGATTTGCATGATCATCCGTTCAATTTTCTGTCGCTGATCCTCTGGGGTGGATACTGGGAGGAGTTGATTGATCCTTACGAGGATCGAAAGGCTGTTGCTCGGGATGGTTTGTTCGAGAGGAAGAAACCAGTGCGGGTATGGCGGTATCCGGGGACCGTACACTACTCGCACGCCGAGACTATACATAGAGTGGTCTTAAAGGACGGTCACTACTGCTGGACGCTTATATGGCGTTCTAAGAAGGTTCGGCAGTGGGGCTTTTGGGTCGAAGGGGAGTGGGTGCGTTGGGATAAGCATTTAGGTATCTCGCCGGACGAAGTGAAGCCAATTCAGTAGAGGACCACCATGGCTCACAAAGTGATTTTCTTGAACGGCCCGCCGGGCTGCGGGAAGGATACTCTCGCGGATTATATGTGCAAACACAACGCGGGGCTTATGCACTGTAAATTCGCTTGGCCGTTGAAGCGGGCAGTGCCCGCTTTTTTTGGTCTGACGGAGAGCGAATGGCGGATGCTCGAAACGCACCACAAGGATGAAAACATGCCCGAACTACTCGGGTACTCTCCCCGGCACCTTCAAATCTCGATGAGCGAGGATTGGATGAAGCCGTTCATTGCCAAGGACGGTTTCGGTTGTATCCTGGCTGAGTGGATGGGCCGGATGATTGAACAGAAGGCCGGTAATCTTTGGCATGAGGGTTCGAGTGGGTTCGTGATTTCCGACAGCGGTTTCGTTCAAGAGGCGTATCCGGTGGTTGCGAAATTCGGGCACAAGAATTGTCTGCTGATCCAAATTCGTAGAAAAGGCTGTAGCTACAAAAACGACAGTCGAAGTTTTATTGACCTGTCGTCGGTGTACGTCGAGGATATGCGATACGATAACAATGGAACGATGGCCGAGTTGAGCAGGTTCGCCAAGAGGGTTGCGTGTAATTGGGTGCCGGAGCGTTCGGTGGACCCGAGTATCAGTGGCCGTCCGAAGGTGCCCGGCAAGTGAGGACGAAGAACCAGCGTCGGTTCGAGACGCATTTCAAGCCCAAGGGGCCGGTGCTTGGGTTGGCGCCTGATCACTTTTCCGTTACCCAGTCTCGTACGCTGTTCCCGAAGTCGATCCGTACTCCGAGGCGGTCGGATACGCTGTTTATCACCGGGCATTATAATCGCAAGATCGGCAGGAAAGTTGAGGTTGGCCGGTGGAAGGGCTACCCGATCTTCGTCCTGTCGTTGGAGGAACGGGCGACGTGTCCGAGAGACTGCTATCACTGGCTGACGTGTTACGGGAATGGGATGCCTTTTGCCGCTCGGTTCGAGGCCGGGGAGGCATTGGAGCAGGTGATCCCCTATCACCTCGATAAGCTGATCGAGAAATACGGGAACCTCGTCATACGACTGCACGGTCTTGGGGATTTTTACAGCGTGAAGTACACGCGACTGTGGGAGAATTTGCTCCATGATCGTTTGAAGCTTAATTTGTACGGGTACACGGCGCGGAAAAGTACGGATGCCATCGGGTCTATGATCGAGGCGATGAATTGGAATTACGAGGATCGGTGTAAAATCCGGTTTAGTACGGCCAAGGCTCGGATGGGATTTGACGAAGCCGTGACGTATACCAATCCCCTGCCTAAAGGGACGTTTCTTTGCCCGGCGCAACGTAGAGACGACAAGTTTTGCGCCAACTGTGCCGCCTGTTGGGAGAGCGATCACAACGTGGCTTTTATGACGCATGGGCGGAGTGGAATGATGAGGGGGGCAGTTAAGCCTTGAGTTCCCAACGACTTTAGGGCAGTATCGCGTCCTCGGGAGTATAGTCGGAGGATGCGATGGCTAAGAAACGTCCGAGCCAACAAAGTTCTCAGTACGCTACCAAGGGTGATCCGCGAATTCAAAAAGCCATGTCGGCCCGAGTATCTGGTCTCCGACGCACATCATCACCTACCTGTCTTCGAAGCGTACGTTGAACAGCCTGTGGGGCGGGCACTGGCGCGTTTAAGGAATTGACGGGGGGTCGTGGGAGGTATATAAGGGAGGTCTAATCTTCTAAGTTCCAAGGAGGGGGCATGTTATGGTAGTTCAGTATATCCATCTCACTTACGAAGACTACAAGCGTCTTGAGGAGCAGATGAAGAAATTTGCTGAGACCACCCACAAGACGGCTGCTCAGGCGCTTAAAGACCCGAGTTTTTATCACAAGTCAATTCGGCTTAAGATAACGCCCGAATTGACGATGGAATTTCATGGACCGCTGGTGAGGGGTGGTTGATGGACGAGTGGGGTCTATCGCCGGGTGTCGAGCGCATAACCTATGCTTGGTGGGGGCGGCTGTTCACGGATGAAGGGATTGACGAATTGTGTCGGATTGCCAGCGGGGTAGAGGAAATAAAAGGTAGAATTGGGGGGGATAAAAGGTCTGAACTTAGGGAGACAGTTAGAAAAAGTCGTATTCGGTGGTTGGCTCCTGATTTGAAGGGGATGGAGCCGCCTTATAAAGCGATTACGGATATGATTAATGAAGTCAACGATGATTATTTTCATTTCGATTTGACGCATTTGCTGTCGTTTCAGTTCGCGGAATATCACGCTAAGGAGAAAGGTCATTATGACTTCCACATCGACGGTGGGCTTTTCTCGTGGTTGGGGGAACGGAAGCTGTCGATGTCGATGCTCCTGAACGATCCCAGTGAATATGAGGGAGGCAAATTCCAATTTCGGTTAGGAACGAAGGTGATCACGCCTTCGGAGATTGCGGTGAAGGGGCAGTCGATCATTTTTCCGTCCTTCATATCGCATCGGGTAACGGAAGTGACCAAAGGGGTTCGTAAGTCGCTGGTGGTATGGGCTTGTGGACCGAATTTTAAGTAAATAAAACTTGCAATTAATTTCATACACGTTATGATCTAAGGACAGTAATTGAAAACCACGGAGGGTTTCATGTATTACTACGAGACAGCGGTTAGGGTTCTGGGTGGGTTGCCTCTCATTGCTCGTTTCACGATTACTCCCGCCGACCGGAGTGTCGGTATCAATCAGGCATACGCCGACGACGTTCATCTGGTGGACCGCAAGGGACGCCGGGCGGAGTGGGCCGAGAAGCGCATGTCCCAAGACGATTGGGCGCATCTACAGGCCGACGTGGCGGAGGAAGTGGTATGGGCACACTGACACCGGACGAGTCGAAGCGGCGGTTAGAGATCGCCCAGACTATCATCGAGCAGCTTGGCGGGCGAAGGTTTCAGGTGATGACCGGAGCCAAGAATTTCTCGGCGCTCGATAGTGGTGTGCAATTCTCCCTTCCCGGTGCTCGCGGGTACTGCAAGGATGGGATCAACAAATTCGTCATAACGTTGGAGCCTAACGACACCTATACGCTTAGGGCATTTAGAGTTCGGAAGTCGAAGGGTGTTCCGGTGGAGACATTCAAGGGAATGAATTCCGAGGTTTACAATACGGAGCTTCGCTGGATGTTCAGGTCGATGACCGGTTTGTATACGAGGTTGTGATGGGCATCCCCGAAAATTCGTATCGAGTGGAGCATCCGCTGTTTAAGTCGGTGCTGTTTACCAAAGAGGAAGCTGCCGTCGAGGCGGCGGAGCGTCTTTGTCGGTTCTTGATTTGCGATCTTAATGCAACCGGGGATCGGTCGGAAGTTTCCGTGGAGATTTCGCGGTATGCCACCGAAGAAGATCAGAGTGAGACGAGAACGATTTGGTGGCATTTCAAAACTATCACCGTTGTTTTAGAAATGCACAGTGGAGAGTAAGAATGACGGTGACGATCAAACAAAAGATCAACGTTAAGGTAGAACTTAAGGAAATTAAGGAGGCTCTGCTTTATCGGAGTGAGTGTGCAACGTGTCATTCTGATCCGAAAGTGATTTATTTAGCGTATAAGCCCGGCGTAAGTAAAGAGTGGTTTCATCTTTATAAAAAGGGCGACGATTTTTTCGGGCTGTGCTTTGATCATACAGTGGCGTCGGCTTTGTTCGCTCTGGATAGATTGAAACTGAAAATCGAAGGGAAGAAGTAATGAAATTAATTGCAAATAACATTTGCAATTTACGTGCAATATATTATGTTTAAGGTATATCAATCACTTAGACACCACGGAGGGTGCCATGTGTAAATCAGAAATCGAACGTTGGAACATTGACACTTTGCGGGAAGTGTTGGTCGAGCATTTCACCAACGATCCTGTCGATGCGGTTCGTCAGTTAAGCAACGATGACGCCGTGAAAGTGGCGGAACTCGTGCTCGGCGTGAGCATCACTAAGGTTTTCTATGAGAGTGGGGAGCCGGGATACCAAGTGTTGATCTGATGATCTGGGGACGCCATGAGTTATTGACCGCGATTGGTGACAATCTGGATGATTTCACCGATCAGGGGTTGATTGATATTATTCGGGAGATATATCCCGGTATAAAAATTAAGCGAATTTCCAGTATGTCAGACTCAGACAGTGGGGAATTTCAGGATGACGGGGAGTATGAAGTGGAGATGCCAGCATGAAAATATTGCCTCGCAAGAATTTGACGCCGATCCAGACCGCGACGGATTTAGAGCTACAGGCTCTTTGGTTCCACATTAATCAGAGCGTGGATGTGATCAAGGGTGGGAAGGCTGCACTCGGGCGATTGGCTGCTCGGGCCTTGGAGGAACGGCGTTATCGGCGTCGGGTTGCGATTTTCAATGCGGGCTTCAAAGCGAAGACCCCTAATCCTCGTCTGAACGGCGAGCAGTTAGAGGGTTCGCTGGAACACGCCAATTGGTTCAACGGGTATCGTAAGTCCCATCCGGATTATCAAAATCCGTACAGGAGCCGATGATGGCGAAGAACAGAATTGTTACGCAGATCGTGTGGAGCGAAGGTATGACGCTTCGAGAGATCGAGGAAACCGTCAGTCGTATCGGACTGGCGGCGGCGTTTGGTACTAAGAACGCGGTTGAATATTTTAACACCGAGAAATATGATCCCGAGATTAAGGATATGGCGATTATGTTTTCCTTGAAAGGATAGTGATGACGGTTAAGGAACTGCGGGACATGCTAACCCAAGCGCACCCTGATCAAGAGGTTAGGTTCGTGGAGGTTTATGGTTACAGGGCGCCAACGAACGGTTGGGAGATTACCGGAATGGTTTACGTTTCTATTTCTGATCCGGTGGTGCTCACCAACGAGAGCAAGGATTAGGGCGATGTTGTACGTGGCTTATAGCTGGAAATTGAAAAATCATGATAAGGAACATGGCGTCGGGTATCATTTCATTAATTCGCTTGAGCCACGAGACGAGCAGGATGTTGACATGATAATTCTCATCATCGGTCAAAGTATTCAGGAAGAATGTAAGAAATTGGGGATAGCCCCCGAAGTGGAAATTGTTCTGCTTTGGTGGAAACAGCTTAGGAGGTCGTCGTGAGAAATTGGACAAAATACACGTTCTATTGGGTGGTGTGCATCGCGGAGGGATTGCTCTTGGCGTACATCATCCTGAGTATCGGCATGGGGTGCGGAACCGGTGGTTGGTGCATGTGGCCGTTGGAACACCTGACCAATCCGGACCTGTTGGTCTGATGGACACGCCTGAGTGGATCAGGTTTCTTTTGGACTTGCTCGAATTTTGCTGCAAGTAGGAAGGAGAAACTGAGATGAAAATAATTGAGCCAGGGCACGTTTATCATCTCAATTTTCTGGACGTACCGCCGATGTACGATCTCGATGATGACCGGCCAGAACTGCCTAGCAACCTCCTGACGTTCGTTAACCGGGAGGAGGGACACCAACACCCCGGAACTCAGGTACAGGAAGTCCTGCGTGCTCTAATCGACCGTACGTACCACTGTGACAACTGTATGCCGCATGAACTGAACGCGATGATCGTCCATCATCTGCGGATGGCGCTCGTGTTCCATGAAATGAGGGCGATGGAACGTAAGGTGGAGCGGAATGGTATTCATATCGAGACGTATCCTGTTGGCACCGATGGTCATATCATGCTACAGTCTCCGAAGGGGTTGTCGGGCAAGTTTGCCTCCAACGCGGCGCCTCGGAGAAATTTTCCGTTGAAACCCAGGCAGCAGGAGTGTAAACGACGGGAATATTAGCATGTCTCTCGCTTGTGCATGTTTTTGGTGTGGAGATCACGAAACGGACAGTTACGATCCGTGCTCCGTCTGTGAAGAAGTCATGCACAGCGGTATTGCGTTAGTCGAGGTTCTTGATACGGAGATCGCGGGACCGGGAAAGATTGCCAAGGCGGGATGGCCTACAGGACGGTGGATCATCACGGACGATACGAGCGTTATCCTCAATGTTGAAGAACCAGTACGAAGTCAGATCATCGAAAAACGGGTGGGTTACGTGCCCAGCGAAATTTTTGTCGAGCTAGGATTGGGACAAGTGGATGCCTAAAGGCCGATATGCAATTTCACACTCACGACCATCTGATAGCCGCGTAGATCAACGGGGGACAGTGTTTTCATGCCGCAAGGTGCTGATACCGGGAGGCCCTCCCATATTTTACGTAATTTGCACATGCACAAAGTGCGGTACAAAGGATGAGCGAACCGCGACACAGTGGCTCCCAACACAGATAGCGAAGAAGTATTTCTTACGGCGGGGGTGGTACGTGACGCAGAAAGCAAAAAAGGCACATTGCCCATACTGCAAGAAGGGTGGAAATGGACGAGGCTGTTGAAATTGCTGAACGTATCGTAGATGTCTTGTTCGTAGAGCAGTGCTTGGACGAAGGGGACGGCGTGACTATCGACACGGATTTGCAGGATGATCTGGGTATGGATAGCCTGGAAATGCTCGTTTTGGCGATGGAGGTTGAGAAAGCGTTGAACGTGCCGGATGAATTCAATTTGTCCGGTCGTATCTTCAACGCTAAAACCCCGAGGGACATGGGGAAAATGCTGGTTGGCGTGGTTGAGTTACAGCGAGCTTGATTGCAGGGTGAGTTTTTGGTATGATTTCACATGGATATTTTTCAGGTTGGGTATCTGCTAGTTTACATGCTTTGCCTGTCCCCCATTCAAGAGCCGGGCGATCAGTTCTGCTATGTGGTTTTAGACACGGAAGGAGAATCGACGGAAGCGGTTTGTCGGAAGGCGGAGAAAGTTTGGAACAGAAGCAATCCCGAAATTCCGTTGAAGTCCGAGTGCGCCCAGCATCGTATTCATTTTCTGAGGGAAATTGTCGGGAGACCGGCCTGAAATTAATTTCACTTTTACCTTGCTTATCGGTAGACGTGTGCTAGTCTGTTGATCCGAAACATATTTCACCACGGAGGGTGTAGTGGGTTCTAGTCTCAATATAGTATTGACCGGTTCGGCAGTAGACGCTAACGGAGAAAAGTGGCTCCGTAAGCAGCTTGTAGAGATGGCTTTAAAGAACAGCCTGTATGTCGTGTCCAATGTTACACCGATGACGAAATTTTTGGTCGCCAGTGAGAAGGCGGTCGAGGCTAATACGAAGAAGTATGCGGATGCGGCGAAGCATGGTATTCCGGTTATCGACTACGCCGAGTTCATTCATAACGTGCTCGGGATAGAGAAAAAATATTTTGGCGCGAAGTCGAAGAAGCCCTATTGGGATTTTTCGGTTGCTGGTCAGAAGGATAAGCCCCCGAAGAAGTATGATGGCACCTTGAAGGCTGCGGACCCGTGGCCGGAGATTGGTAGTGACCTTCCGACGATGCAAGAATTTCATACGATGGTTGGGAAGTTGAACCTTTCGCCCAAATCCAAAGGCACCATTATTTCGTTGGCGCAGTCTGGGAAGCCGGGCTATTTCGGAAAGTTGGTCTACTTGGTTTTGGGCGCTGGAAAATATGGGAATTACGACGAGATGATTGACTTCGTGGATAAGGAGCAAAAGGAGGTTGCTCACGAAAAGGCGAAAGTTCAGTTTCCCTCTCCTGCGAACCCGGTCGATGAGGCTGAGGTACATTATGCCGATACGACGACTGATACGACGATCCATAATATTGAATGTCATTTGAGCGCAATGAAAATGGGCGCCGATTGGAAAGAGGCGGTGCTCAAAGTTGCTACTACGACGGATAAATTGGGAGAGTTGGTGAATTTGGTCGTGGCGGCTGCTCATGGGACCGTCGAGAATTTAGCGGTTTTGATGCAGTGGGTGCAGCTTGAGGGTGGGGATTTACCGCTCAAGAGTTTTCCGATAAGCGAAGATTTATTCGATACGGTTTTGGTGGAGGTGATCGGTAACATTGCGGTTTCGACCGGTGAGCGCGAAATGATCAAAGCGATTTATGACGCGATCCCGATGTCGAACTCCGACAAGAAGAAAATGGCGAAGCTGATTTATGATGCGTCAGGATCGGATGATGCCATGTCTGACTTGATGGATTTCGTAGAGGATTATCTTTCGGATCATGAGAAAATTGTGGGGATTACTGATGCCGCCGATGAGCCTGCCGGGGAAGGGGTGCCACCACTTAAGCATATTATGGCGAAGGGTAAAATTAACTCGTTGGCTGTGGCTCCTTTTGACAAGGAATTGATCCACGGGATGTGGGAGCATTTGGATGTAACGAGTATTGGATTTCATCAAATTTCGAAGCTTCTTGCAGAAGCCACCAACGAGGATGTGCACACGTTAATGGCGTTAACCGAGTTTACGAAAGCGTCTTTAAATAACGTGAATGAAAAGACGAAAGCGAAAATTCATATGGCAGCGCACAAAAAGCAGGAGAAGGCTAATAAGCTGGTTGTTGTGAACCTTGATAAGCCGGGTGCGTGGGACAAGATTGATACGCTCGATTTGAATGACGATGTGAAGAATGAAGTCAAGGCGGCGTGGGATGCGTGGCCGATGGACAAAAAGGAATTCGATCATCTTGTGCAGCATATAAAAGCTGCTGATAACAATAATCCGGCTTCGTTGGTTGCTCTCGGCGCTTACGTTATGGGGATGATGGGGCCTGTGGAGATGACGGAGGGAAGTGTGTTCATTAAGGGTCCGGTGTTCGAAAAATTAAAGGATTTGGATTACACGATTATCGAGAAGAAATTGATCGACGCAGCTTATCATTCTTGTTCAATATCGGAGGAAGCAGAAAAGCTTTTGACTTTAATTGGTGAGGTTAATGGGGATGAAGTAATTCAGAGAGCGTTGTTGTTGCTGTTTTCTGATCCTGCCGAAAAATTGATGGTCGATATTTGGTTAAGTAATTTGCATGAACCAGGCTCGATGGCAGTGGCCGCTTTTAAGAAGGCCCAATATGCGGCGCTACATGGGAAAACGTTCAAAGCGAAGGATTTCCTTACGCTGGCAAAGGGGGGTACGGTGGGTACGGATACCGGAAAAGCTTTTAAGGATTTGAGCGAAGCAGCCAAAGGGGCGGCGGAGGTAATGAATAAATTTGCAAAAGCCGGGATGGAAGCCACGAAAGCGACGGAGAATATTATCAAGGAGGCTGCTAAGAAAAAGAAAAAGGGCTTCAAGTACCTTCCGCTTCTTGGGATCAACGAGGGACCGGAGCTTTAGGAGGAAGGCAATGACGAAAGCGATTGACGTACTGCATGAGGGAGTGGGCCGGGTGGCCCAGAGAGCATTTCTTGAAGCCGTTTTGGACGGTACCCCGCCGAACTATATGGATGGGCATACTCGGGGCCTTAATGAGAACGAGAAATTTGGAGTGTCTACCGGGATGTTCAGTGTGGGCGAGTACGATGTAACGGCGGAGGTTATTTTGTACGTCCGACCGAAGGGGATGGAACATGACGTGGATTAGATTTCGTACGTGGCTCTGCACCTGCGGAGTGTTGTTCAAGAGCTATCAGTGTCCTAAATGTGGGAGGCCGAGGTAATGGTGAAATCGCACGTTTCAATGGAGCAGGGGCTTTGCCCGATCTGTGGTAGGACCGAGGATACGGGAGCGATCCTGTTGCACCGGAGAATGAAGCAGGTGCTTGACACCAAGACGGTTACGGGGTGGACGCCCTGTGCCGAACACAAGAAGATGATTGACGACGGGTACGTGATGCTGGTCGCGGTTGACGCCGAGAAGTCGGAAAAGGAACTGAATGGCACCATCAAAATTGCCGGAGCGTGGCGTATGGGTCCGATTGTCGGATTGAAGAAAGAGGCGTACGAAAATATTTTCGGGGAGAAGGCACCGAAGGGTTGGCCGATGGCATTTTGCGAGGAAGCGGTTGTGGAGCATTTGAAAACCATCGCGCACCCTTCGGACTTGCCCCCCGAAAAAAAGTGAATTAAGTTCATCTAATCCAAGGAGGGAAAGATGTTTACCGATAGAGAATATGAAGAAGCTATTGCTATCAAGAATTCGGGCAACACGTTCACGCACATGGATGCGGTGCGTTTCCTGCACGAGATCAAGAGGGTGCGGGATTTGCTCGGCGGAATGGATGTCGAGGATGTGCTTGTGCTAATGCGGAAGTATCAGGATGATCGGGCGCAGTTGACGTTCCGGCTGCGGGAGATCAACACGCACACGAAGCAGCTTCAAGAGCAGAAAACGGGAACGGGCTATCTGAATAAGAAGGGGCTGCATACGGAGGTTACTTCGCACGAAGTGGATTGCGAAGGGTACGATGGGCCGGAGTATTCGGAGGAATGGGGGGTTCGTGAGAAGGTGAAGTTCTTTTCCGAGGAAACGCTGTACGCTATTACGCGGCGGGGCTACGTCGCCCGGAATGTCGTGCATCACTTGAGTAAGATCAAGAAAATCAGCGATCCGCTGGAAGGCGAGCCGCCGACGCTTGATTATTATTCTTCTCATACGACGAACGATTTGCGGGTAGCCGAGGATGACAGCGGTAAGTGTGATCCTGATCACAGTTCGGGGCTTTGAGAAGGAGCAAGGTGATGATTATCATATTCAAAGAGAAGGTGCAGATTTGGTGGTTGCGGCGTAGAGCAAAGTCGCTGTATCTCGACTATTCATATTTGTTTATGTCGATGGATTGTGGGTTGTCTATGGCGTTGAATATTTCACCCACGCTTTATAATTTGGCGGTGAAGTTTAACGACACGATGGATCGGTTGGCGAAGCTTGATCCAGGGGCGCCAGAAAGGCGGTTGTTGACGTAATGACGAACCGTTTTATCATTAGCGACACGCATTTCGGCCATACGAACATCATCAAGTTCGAGCCGGAAGCTCGTGCTTTCGACAGTATCGAGGAACACGATCAAACGTTGATCGACCGCTGGAACGCGAAGGTCAAGAGGAATGATCTTGTCTGGCACCTGGGGGACTTTGTGTACGGCGGGGCGACTATACGGGACTATATGCCCCGGCTGAACGGTCGTAAGTGGTTGACCCTCGGGAACCATGATAAAGAGCATCCCTCGGCCTATGCGAAATATTTCGAGCAAGTGCGGGGACCATCCTTCATGCAATTTGAGGGGCGGAAGGTGTTGTTTTCGCATATGCCGACGCATCCCGAAATGTTCGAGTTTCGGTGCTGTCTGAATGTTCACGGGCATATCCATTCCAAGCGGGTGCAGCGGTTCGATCCGTTCGACCGGTGGGGGAAACCCGTTCGAGAAATTATTGATACCCGATATATGAACGCCAGCGTCGAACATTGGGGCCTTGCTCCGTTCGCGTGGGAGGAAGTGGAAAAGTATCTGCGGTGCATGTTGGTGGGTTAGCGTGTCAGTCCGATTGAACATGAAGAAAATATACCGGATGAAGTATATCCGGTGGATTACGATGCTGCGGGCTGAGCGGGATCACCTGTGGGAAAATCTTCAAGTTGCCTCTGCGGAGATCGACGCATTGGTGGAGCTTTTGGATGCGGCAGCGGATACTCTTAAGGTTAATACGCAAGAGCTTTCTGTGCTGACCAATCCGAACATGGCATTTTCTCAGGCGATGGCGTTGTTGGCTGAGGCGAATATATATCCCAAGGAAGTGAACGTTAACGCTTCTGCTAATGAGTTGATTACGATGTCGATGGAGTTCACGTTGTTTCCGGACGATATGGGTCCGGTGTGGCAGGACATTATCGACACGCTGGCGAAGTGGTCGCCCATTGCTCACCCGCCTAAATCGAAGGATCATGTGAAGCCTTCTGCTGCCGATAAGTCAGTATCGGAATTGATGGCGATTGCCAAGAAGGTGGAGAAAAAGATTTTTGCCAGCGGAGGGGTCATCAAGGGTAGTGGCGGAGGCGGAGGCGATAATCTCGTTGGTGAGTACGGGGAGAAAATGATAATCAAGCACGGGGTGTCACCTACGGACTGGCCGACAGCGAAGCTTTTAGTGCCGGATGATCTTGGCGTGAAGAAGGGAATGGACTTTCATAGTGATCATGTGGTTGATGGGCACCATAAGCCGCAGGGCAAAATTAGTTTGAAAAAGAAGCTTGTTGATCCTTCTAAAAGTAAAAAATTCTACGAAGAAGGATCATACGAAGATTAATAATCCTTGCATTTATTGAGCGTTCTGGTAGAGTTGAGTTCGGACAAGGAGGTCGTTAATGCTGTTCACTCTTGGTCATTCCAATCTTCCTCGTGAGCGGTTTGTGGAGATACTCCATAAGCATAGGATCGAGATCGTCATAGACGTTCGTTCGCAGCCGTACAGTCGGTTTAACGATCAGTTTGACCGCCCCTCTTTAGCAAGGGCGGTACAGGCCAGTGGGATGGCGTATACGTGGGGTGGTCGCCATTTGGGCGGTCGGAACACCCTGAGTATCAAAAGTAAGAAATTTATCGAAAAGATGCAGCGGGTGATGGAGCTTGCGGAGGATCAGAATGTGGCGCTCGTATGCAGCGAAGCCGATCCCAAAACGTGCCACCGGGCTATGAAGCTGACGGCGTGGGTCCACGTAGATTATCCGGATATGACAGCTCTGCACATTATGAAAGATGGCTCGCTGGTGGCGAGTCGGATGGTGCAAAAGTTCATCCCGAAAAAAGAAATGTGGTGGGAATTTGGTGGTGAGTATGGGTTGCCGAAGGGAAAGGCGCCTTCGTCTCAGCTAAAATTGGATATTTGACACGGAATGACAGTTGAGCGTATAGTCTAGGTCTGTCATCGAACAGTATTTGGAGACCGGGTGTAGCTCAGTGGTAGAGTGCCTGCCCTGGTGGTGGGAAGCGCCGTGTTCGACTCCGGCCACCCGGACCAATTTTAGATGAAGACCGAAAAGTTCCGGCTCGATCCGATATTTCTTGGCATAGTGCCCGTGGGGGCACGTAAGGCGTTAGTCTCCTACATGCAAAAAGGGACTGGCGCTTTTAACGTGTATGTGGCTCCGTTTGCGGGTCAGTTTTCCATCACCGACACTTTTGTCGCGGCGGGGGTTGAGCCGAGCGCGACTGTCAACGGTGACATTACCCTGTTCTCGTCTGTCCTGGGTTACGCTTTCGATCCTACGAAGGCGGTGAGTGATCTTGGATTTATGGCTTTGGATGAGCGTTTAGTCGAGTTGCTTGACGGGCTACCCGACGATGACGATTATGGGCTTGGCGGTTCTATTTTGTTGGCGATCAAGTGGAGCCAGCTTCAAAAACAGCAAGACTTTGTGAAGTGGCAGCGGCGGGAACTGGTGGCGTCTCGTGAGAGCATTTACGAGAATTACCGGGACGGACTTAAAAGCATGGGAGACCGTATCGGGGGACTGGTGTATGAGACGAGAGACGCTCTCGAAACGATGGCGGATTATCTCGGGGATGAGAAGGCGCTGATTTGGTACGATCCGCCGTGGTACAAGGGCGGGTATACTAAAATGTTTCAGCAAGAGGGGCTGTATAGCTGGAACGATCCGAACATCTCCGAGCTTGATGCTCAGGGTATCGAGTCGTTTGCGGAGAAGGCGCTGGATGCTGCCGCCGAAGTGCTGGTGTTCGTGGAATCGCCAGAACAGCAAAGGAAATTCATCGGGGACGGCTGGTGCCCGATTTTCAGTGAATTGAACGCCAAGACATTTAAGCAGCAAATGACGTTGACGAACCGCCCAACCGAGGATCAGGCTTTGTTGTCGCGGCGTAAGTTTTCGGGGCTTCCTAACAAGCTGCCGCCGATTTACGATCATCACGAAATCACGGCAAAGAGCAAATTGGAATTTGTGAAGGTGGATGCTGCGACGGGTCTTTATTTTTATGATTTGATGGTCAAGGGTTTTGCGATTAGCCACAGCGAGATTTATTATTTGTGGATGGTCGATGGGCAAGCTGCCGGGGTGTGCGGGTGGATTACGTCCCATCAATTCGTATACCGCGATAAGAGAATGTACAATTGGTTCGCGTTTACGGTGATCTGTAAGAAGTATCCTCGTTTGAACCGGTTGATGGTCGCGTGTTTTATTACGCAGTCGTTTGTCGATCAGTTTTTCGCGGAGAATGTGCCCGATAAGCTGATGTTGGCGAAGCCGGATGATATACAGACGACGTGTTTGTCTAAGTATCCTGAGTTGAAGACGATGCGTGGGTTGTTCAAGTTGGTGAGCCGGGAGCGGTTTAGCGAGATGAAGGCGTCAAGCCTTGGGTACGGATTTCGTTTGGTATACCGGGCAAAAATCAGGGAGACGACTTACGAGGATATGCTTTTGGCGTGGTTGAAAAAATATGAAGGTCAGCATGGATAAAAAAGCGTTGGATGAACAGGTCGAGGCTTTACGTCCCAATGAGTACCGCGATCTGGGTGATGGCTTGGAGCTTTGGAAATTCAGTATCAAAAAGCTTCGGGAGCAGGAGATCAATGCGCGGGTGATGGAGAAAGGCGCCTTCGATCAACTCAGCTACAATATCAAATCGCGTGGAAGTTTGGAGAGCCTCCCTTTGTGCGCTGTGACGGAGTACGGGATCGAGATCGTTTCCGGTCATCATCGAATTCGAGCAGCCCGCAAGGCCGGGGTTGATATTGTCTGGATACTGGTTGACGTAACCGGTCTGAGCCGTGATCAGATCAAGGCGAAGCAGCTTGCCCATAACAGTTTGCAGGGGGAGGACAACGCGGATTTGGTGAAAAAGATTTTCGAGTCGATCATGGATGTCGAAGCGAGGATCGAGGCGTTTATTGAACCGGGTAAGATCGAGGTGGATGACATAAATTTGTCGGCGTCGGATTTTGACGTGTCGTTGGAGACGCGGATCGTGACGCTGGTATTTTTGCCCGCCCAGTACAGTGTGTTCAAAGCGGCGTTGGAGGAGCTAGAGCTTTTTCTGGACGGTGGCGAAGTGTTTCTTGCTACGCGGGAGGAGTACGATACGATGGTTGCGGTGATGGGGGTGGCGACTGAGGCGTACGATATACGGTCCATCCCTACTCTGTTTGCGAAAATGTCGGAGATCGTCATGGAGCACGCGGCGAAGGTGCTGGCGGAGAAGGAAGCGGAAAGTGGCGATTAAAATCAAGGCGAAAGGGATTATTGACGCTCAGAAGAAAGCCGGAGCCTTCATTAAATGGCGGGAGGTAAAGAAGAAATTCCTTGAGGAGAACTTAAAGTCGGATCGGGGGGGTCCGTACTCGTTGAAAATGCTCGCGAGGGATTTGAAGATCAATTACGGTACGATCCGCAACAAGGCTGGGGATGATAATTGGCAGGAGGAGCTTACGACCCTGGCGGCCAAGCGGGATAGCCAAGCCACTGAGGAGCTTATGAAAAACGTGGCATTCGATGAACTTGAGGTGCGGACGCGGCAGGCGAATTTCTCGCGGTTCATTGTGTCTCGGGCAATGGCGCGGTTGCAGACGTTGAAACCCGAAACTTTGTCAGTGAAGGATTGCATCGAGCTTCTGAGGATCGGTTTGCGTGGTGAGCGGGAGGCTTTGGGTTTGCCGAGTATCTTCGAGTTCCATCCTCCGCCGCTGGATGCTGATGGGTATTACGAGAAGCCCATCGAGAGGATCAAAAAGCACGATGAATTAAGACGGATTGCTGGTAGACTGCTGATCGAGTTGCAAGGGACTGTCGTAGACGACGAGACGTATAAAGATGAACCTTGACGTAATCAAAGAGTTTAAGGAGCGTCATAATTACACCGACGAGCAGGTGATTGATGCTTTACGCTTTCTCGAAGACGACGGGATGATGTACAATCATATTCCGGTGTCGGTGCGCGAGTTCGTTGAATCGCCCGAGTATCTGAACGCGGCGAACATCATTTATCCCGAGGTGATGAAGGCGCTTATCGAAATCAATGAGGGCGGGCCGTATTTTCAGGCGTTGCTGACGGGGGGGATCGGGTGTGCTAAAACGACCATCGCGGTCTATACCCAGGCGATCCAGTTGTACCGGCTGTCCTGCTACGTGAATCCGCATAAAGCGTTCGATCTGGACCCCACGTCTGAGATCGAGATTGTCTTTCAGTCGCTTAATGAGAAGCTGGCGAAGGCTGTGGACTATGCCCGGTTCAAGGCGCTGATTATACAAGCGCCGTACTTTAATCAGCATTTTAGGTTTGACCGCAGCATCGAAAGTGAGATGCGCTTTCCGAACCGCATTATCGTTAAGCCTGTTGCCGGTATCGAGGCGGGAGCCATCGGTCAGAATGTGATCGGCGGGGCGATAGATGAAGTTAATTTCATGGAGGTGATTGAGAATTCGGATCGTTCGCACGACGGCGGGGTGTACGATCAGGCGTCCTCTCTGCATAATGCGATTTCTCGGCGCCGTGAAACCCGGTTCCGTAAGGGGGGCGAGATGCCGGGGATGCTCTGTCTGCTTTCCTCGAAGCGATACCCCGGAGAGTTCACGGACAAGATTATCGAGCAGGCGAAAGACCCCGAGGCGCGGATTTTCGTTTACGACAAGCGGGTCTGGGACATTAAGCCCAAGGGAACGTTTGGCGAGGAGCGGTTTCAGGTATTCATCGGTAACGAGACCCAGAAGCCCCGCATCCTCGAAGAAGATGAGGAGCACAATTATCTAGCCGACGAAGTGATCGACGTGCCTTTGGAGTACCGCCGGGAGTTCGAGAACGATCTGTTGAACGCGCTGAGGGACATCGCCGGGGTCGGGACGTTTGCTTTGCATCCGTTCATTTTTAACAAGGACAAAGTGGCGGCGTGTTTTGGGCGGGTGAAGTCGGTCCTGAGTAGGGACTGGACGGATTTCAAAACGGTGTCGTTGAAGGCGTACTCGTCGCGCTTTTTAGAGCCTAAGAAGCCCCGGTGGGTGCATATGGACTTGGCTATCACCGGGGATAGCGCAGGGCTTGCCTGTGGCTACTGTAAGGGCTTCCAGACGATTGTACGGGGGGCAAGTTTGACGGAAGTGCTGCCGGTGTTCCACATTGATTTCATTTTGGAGGTCAGGCCGCCAAAGAATGACGAGATTTCGTACGAGCGCATCCGCTCCCTTCTTTACAATTTGTCTGAAATGGGGTTGAATATCAAGTGGGCCTCAGCCGACAGTTTTCAGAGCACCGACATGCTCCAAATTCTGAGGCAGCAGATGGGGCTGTCTACGGGGGTGAGGTCGATGGATGCGACCACCATCCCGTACGACGTGACCAAAACGGCACTACTGGACGGTCGGGTTTGGATGCAGGATCATCCGCTGTGTATGCAGGAGTTTACGCGCCTTGAGCGAGACCCCAAAACGAACAAGATTGACCATCCGAAGCATGGGAGTAAGGATTGCTCGGATGCCGTAGCGGGCGTTGTTCATGCCCTGACGATGAGGCGGGAGACGTGGGTAGCCCACGGGATACCGGTTTCGAACATTCCCGACTCGGTGATTACGCAATTGCAGAAAGAGAAGGAGTAGGAGTATGGCGTTGGATTTGGATAAGGTCTGCGAGGTCGGGTTTTCGGTTCGAGGGAACATGATTACCGCAGTGCATATCGGTTTCGCACTTCAAGGGGCGGTGGAAGTTTCGACTGCCGAGTTCGGCAAGCGGGGTGTCAACGGTTTCGTGGATACCTATCTCCCGAAGCTTTTGGAGCAGGTTGCCGTCGATCCTCAGAGCGCGAAGACGTGTTTTCGGAAGAAGCTCGAAACAATGTTGAAGGAGGTGGGAAATGGCCCGCCCGAACCAGCCAACTCGCTTCGTTCGATTACCGGCGAGTCCGAAACCGAGGAGAAGCCAGTCGAAGCCTCTGACCCCGCCCCTGGCTCGAATGGAGCAGATAGCAAAGTTCAGTGATGCGGCGAAGATGGCGTTACTCTTAGAACAACTCTCGTACATCGTACCCAGTAATCTGTATACGGTGGATCGAGAGAAGCTTGAGATCAAGTTCAGCGCCAGCGTCAGGATGACGAACAACGTCCTCGCTCGGGTACGGATGTTCGGTGGTGTCTTCAAGGGTACCTGAAATTAATTGCAGGTCGATATGCCTAGTTTATTGTTGACTGCCGCTGAAAGGGAACGCTTCGCTAGTTATCTCGAACACGAGTCGGTAACTGGTATGGAGATGGCTGAGCAGATCGAAAAGATGGGGCCGCCGATACTTGCTAAGAAATTTCGAGACGAGGCTTTGGCGGAGAAGATCGTCGCTCAAAAGTTGAGGTCAATTGAAGATGGCTAAATTGACGGACGAGATGAACGGTCAGGTGGACGTGCTTGTTGCCAATAATGCTGCGGTGCAGAAGGCTTTGCCGCCGTTTATGTTGGCGCTGGCGTTTGCGTCTATCGAGCAGGATCAGAAGGAGCATATCCGGCCTGATTTGAGCAAGGCGGTCAATATCGCCTCGACGGTGCCGTTGTCGCATCTCGATCCGTTCAGCCGGTACAAGTGTGCGAAGATGGTCGAGGTGGAGGGGTTCGCAATCCTGAAAGCCAGCAACGCCGGGGACGATATGCGGGGCATGACCTACGGGATGTGCTTGATGATCTTGAAGCTGGCCGAAGAAGGTCGTGTTGATCCTGAGAGCCAAGCAGTTCTAGTGTCCATCGACATTACCGAGGAAGCGAAGGAGGTTCCCGAGTGGGGGAAATTCGAGGTTGCTTCTCGGTACGCTGAGGCTATGATGAAGGAGGCTTTTGCCAAAGGGTATTTTGCGGCTTCGACTAACTAGGAGGGTTAGGATGCCGAAGCCTCGAATTGAATTTTCTTGGCGTATCCATAATCGGTTACAGCGTCTCGTGAGGCTTCGGAAGAAGAAGGTTCCGAGGGTGTATCTGCTTAAGGATCAGGTGATGTTGGTACGGCATCGGAAAGGGTATGGGTTTTTCGGTAGGAAAGGCAGGAGGCTTTTCGAGGCTGCGTGTGAGCGTCATCAAATACCGGAGAATGATTTGATCCGGCGAACGGTTCAGTATTTCTAGGAGTTAGGCGTGTCAAAAAAACATGATATAACTGTGCATTTGAAGGATGGCGTCATAGCGGCGCTGTCTGATAATAAACTGCATAAATATTTTTCGTCGTTTGCGAAATTCAAAGTGATATGTGAGTACGATCATGCCGAAGGAAGGTATGTTTTTCATATTAAATGTAAAAGTCCGGATCATCCCGATTTGGTGTATTCGACTTATGTGACTGCTCACGATTTGGCCGTCGGTTCGTCGGCAAGTTTGATTTACGAACACGTCGCGTCTACGGCTTTGGAAAGTATGTTGGAAGAAATGAACAAGGTAGTAGGGGAGCATTTTTATCCGCCCAGCTTGTCCAAGCCTGACGAAATGGCGGATACGGTTTTTGCGATGATTTTTGAGTGCGCGGAATACAAGTTTTTCCCCGACGATACGAAATTTACGGTGTTTTGTGATTATCTCCCTGCATCGAAAATGTATGAATTCTCGATGCACGCTATAGGCTCGTTTCAGCCTGTGGTCACGGTGAAGGTGAAGGTTACGGTTGAAGACGCCGAGGTTTTGTCTCCTGTAAAATTTTATAAGGCGGTGACGACGGAATGTTTGATTGCCTTGTGGGATAAAGTTAAGAAGCCGGTGTCCAGTGGGAAATTTATTAAAGCTAGTAATAAAATGATTTATGAGGCGGCGAAGAAATTTGGCGATAAGCTTAAAAAAGGATTGGCTAATTCTCCGTTTATTGTGAAGTTCCCTCCTGGGACTAATATTGACCTTGAGCACAGTTATAGCATTGAGAAAGACATTCATATTTTTAAGATAATAGCGAAGAAAGGGAAATTTGGTAATCATAACTCGGTCGATTATGTGATAAGTAATAAGTGGTTGATGAGTTCTAGTCCTGTTGAGATTGATGAAAAAATTTATATAACGGTTGATGGGCTTTTGCAAACTATTTTACAGTACGTCGTACATGGTGGAGATTTATTTATGAAGAAACCTAAAAAACCTCTTGCATTTGATGTCGATTCGGTTCAAAGTAAGGAACACTATGACACCAAGGAGGGTGCTGTGGGTTTGAAATTTGAAGTTTATCAATTCGGTGCGGGTGCCAGAACCAAATTGGTTTTGGGTCCGGCCATTCTCGGCGGCAAGGGCGTCGGTCTTGTGCAGATGGATAAGCTGGACCTTCCAGTGCCTCCGGGTTTCATTTTCCCGACTTCGTTGACCGCCGAGTACGAGAGTGATCCCACCGGGACGATGGCGGCTATCGCTTATACCATTCCCGATCAGTTAGCGCGCTTGGAGAAGCATTTCGGATATATGCCGCTGCTTTCTGTTCGGTCGGGTGCTCCGGTTTCGATGCCTGGGATGATGGACACGATTTTGAACGTGGGTCTGAGCCGTCACACTTTTAGTTTTTGGGCCGAGAAGATCGGCAAGAAAGCGGCTCTCGACAGCTATCGTCGGCTCATTGATATGTATGGATGTGTAGTCGAGCATCTCGATCACTCGCTGTTCGAGGATATTTTGACCATCGCTCGGATCGAGGCCGGAGTCGATAAGGACAGTGAGCTTGACGTGGATCAGATCGAGGATTTGGTCGATAGCTATCTGACGGAGTATGCGATTGAGGCGAAGTCTCCCTTCCCGTCGGATGTTGCGGTACAGCTTCAATTGTCCATCGCTGCGGTGTTTAATTCGTGGCACAATCCGAGGGCCAAAACGTACCGGATGTTGAACGGTATTTCCGACGACATAGGGACCGCCGTTATCATTCAAGCGATGGTGTTCGGGAACATGAATGACAATTCGGGATCGGGAGTTCTGTTTACGCGGAACCCGGCCACCGGAGAGAATAAGATTGTTGGCGAGTTCCTACCCAATGCTCAGGGCGAGGATGTGGTGGCCGGTGGTAGAACGCCCCTTCCCCTCGATGACATTTGGCCGGATACTGCTGCTGAGTTGGTTACGGTATCGAATACGGTTGAGAAGTTCTATCGTGACATGCAGGATTTGGAGTTCACGGTGCAAGACGGTGAGTTGTTCATTTTGCAGACCCGCTCCGGCAAGCGGACGGCCCATGCGGCGTTCCGCATTGCTGTGGAAATGGTTGAAGCGAAAGTGATCACGAAAGAGTGTGCGCTCACGAGGATTACCGGAGATCAGTATGTGACGATGCAAAGCCCGGTTATTGATCCGAAGTTTGATCAAGAGCCGATTATGGTTGGCCTTCCTGCGTGCAACGGTGTGGTATCCGGCAGGGCCGTGTTTTCCGCTGAGGAAGCGGTTGACTGCCCGTTCCCGTGCATTTTGGTTACGGCGGAAACGAACCCCGACGATATTGCAGGGATGAAAGCCGCAATCGGTATCCTGACAGCGACGGGTGGCTTTACGAGCCATGCAGCCGTGGTGGCGAGGGCGATGGATACGCCGTGCGTTACCGGATGTTCCGACATGAAGGTTATGGCCGATAGCGCGGTAATTTCAGAGATTGGTGAAAACACGTCTTTCGAGTTTGGTCGGCATACGATAATTTCGATAGACGGTGGAACCGGTCGCGTGTGGAGTGGTCCGGTCCCCACCATCAACGGAGCCGAAAGCGAGTACGTGAAAACGGTTATTGGATGGGTGTTCGAGGATGGGCGGCTTCGGAAAGTAATCGACTTGAACGGCGCCTCCGAGGCAATGGTTATGGCGACGGAGTGGGTTACGGGCCGGGGCAAAGTGACAGATCATTGTGAAAAATTTCTCGATGATATGAAGAAGGTCAAGGATCGGTCGAAAATCGTGTTTAACCTGACAGCCCCTAGTCATTTTAGGCAGGGTCAGGATGAGTCGTTGTGGTCGGCCTTCGGTACCAGCGGGGCGTTCGAGACTGAGGGACAGGATTATTTGCTGATTTTCGAAATGCTTGCATCGAAGAAAGAGCAGTTGGCAGGGATGGTGTTGGAGGGTGTAAAAGAAGGCTCGTACAGCGAGGATGATCTTCGGGACATGGGTTACAAAATCACCAAGAACGCTTCGAAGGTTGGAGACCTGTTGGACGGGGATGCGGTTACGGTATCCGACGATTTCATTAAGAATATTGTAGGCGGTAAAGGCGCCTATAAGAAATTGCTGTCAGCACTCGTGGCTGGTGGGGTGCCGGTGGTATTTGCCCGCCAGGGATATTACGAAGCAGACGCGGTGTACGCCGCGCTCGGGTCGTCTTGATTGCAAAGAGCGAATGGAGGGGTTACAATGGCCTTGATCTTGACAGTGAAGCTCGGTGAGGATTTTTATCTGATCCGTGATGACGTTACCGAGAGGTTCGTGCTCTCTGAAATCCACAGTCCTGTGGAGTGTGTGATTAAGGGCGATAAGCTTTCGGTGACGGTCGTTGACGATAAGATGATCCCGCTGTGGCCTGACGTGCTCGTGAGCATCGGTATTCGAAGCCAGCATGGAATGACCCGTATCGTGATCGACGCCCCTCAGAGCGTCTTGATCCTGCGGGGAGAAGCGTATCGCAAACAGGAAAAGGAAGATGGATCAGCCTAATTTAGAGATCGGCCCCGACGCCATTTCGCAAGCTGCTGGATTAGGTATCAGCAACGAAATGGTTATTGCGATGGCTCGGTACTCGGCACCTTATACGTCTGATGACGGGAACCGGCGGTACGAGAAGTACGTGCTGCTGATCGAGGATGGCGTGATCAACGGTATCCATCGGGAGGGACAGGCTGTGCCCCCCTATGAAAAGACCGAGCGACATATCACTAGGCGTGCGGGTCATCCGTTCGCGGAGGTTGTTGGTGAGGGGGAAGGTTTTTCGGAGATCACCTGTCCGGATTGCAACGGCGATGGCGATTTCTGTATGACGTGTAACTCGGAGGGTAAAATTCGAGTTCGGCAGGTGAGTGTGGGATATTAGGTCTGGACTTAAGACCTTTTGATTGATAGATTAATGACTTAGACCAAGGAGGGTGTAGTGAACGTCAAGGAGCTTTTTCCCACGTCCCATAAGCCGTACTACTCGAAGCCCCGTCTTGTGACGTTTAAGATTTGGGGAAGGCGGGTCAGTATCATGGCCGGATCGTATTGGGGAAAGTCGCTCTTTCTTGAGGGAGTGAAGTTGGCTGCGGAAATCGACAAGCCGTGCAGTTTCGATATACCGGCAGCGGATTTCGGCACTCCGGACGTGGAGATTATGCGGGCAAAGCTTTACGAGATTGCGGTTGCCCTGATCCAAAAGCGCCAACTTTATTGTGGCTGTGCCGGGGGCCTTGGTCGTACCGGAGTGTTTCTCGCCTGTCTGGCGAAGCTGACCGGGGAGAGTGATCCGATTGGGTATATCCGGATGATGTACGATAAGAGGGCTGTCGAAACGAAGCGTCAGGAAGCCTATGTGGAGAGTATCAAAGTGTGGGATTTGAGAATTAAATTGCTTTTTGGGCTTGCCTTACGGCGCTATGTTTGATAGTGTTTACAAGAACTTAAGCACCAAGGAGGGTGCCGTGTTTACAGCACAATACGACACTATTGCGTACCAGTTGAAGGCGCGACCGCTTACGCGCCATCGGGATATGAGTAATGTTCCGACTGCCGAAGTCGCGGCGAGGGTACAGCAGCGGATGAAGCCGTTGGGAGATAGTGCCTCTCCGGAAAAGGAAGCGTTGAAATTTTATATGTGGAACCACGCGGTTGCAGAGGTTCAGAGCCGGGTGGCTCCCATGCAGCCCTTGGGTGAGTATCTGCCGATCCTAGAAAAGTATCACGAGAATGTGAACGACAGTGCGGAGCGTCTGTTCGGGTATCTTCTGTTGATCTGCACTCGCGAGTCGCGGCATTTGAAAGGATCGTTGAAGCCGATCAGTACGAAATTCGGAAAAGGGTGTGGCGGGTTCAATTCGAAGATCAAAGGCGGTGGTAGCATGGCCGCTGTTAGCCAGTTTTTCCAGACCCCTCCTAATGTTTCGATTGGAAATTACGTCAAGAGTTTGCAGTACCTTTTCTATCACGGACAATTTAGCGGTGGGTACGGTGGACCGAATTGGGGTGCCGTGTCTGATGCGCTGGTATCGTACGTGACGGGTGATTACAGCCCGGAAATGATGCTCGATACAGGATGGACCCTGTGTCATAATAATGGGCCGATTTTCAACAAGGGAATGTATTACGACAGCTATAATTTGCAGTCGATCCGACGTATCTTGGACGTGCAGCGGGCGGGTCAAATTCCGCAGATGATCGGGAGCAGTGCAATCGCCGGTCAGTATATCAGTGCGGGTTTGCAGACTGATTATTTCAAGATCGCTAAAATCCTCGGTGAGTGCTTCGAGGGATACGTCGATTGGTTCATGGTCGAGGAATTGGGTTCAATGGGTTCGTATGAAAGTGAGAAGCACGAACAGGAAGCCAAGCATGGGTTGCCGACGAAGGTTGCGGCGAAGGTCGCGGCGATGAAGGAAGCCCATTTGGAAGCGAAGAAAGCGGAGTTGGAAAAGTACTTCGAAATTCATCCTGGCCTTAAGGTCGAGAAATTCGTTATGGAGCGTGCGTGATGTCGAAAAAAAGAGGTTGGCTAGATACTGACGGGTTTGTAGCGGGAGAAGTTACCCGTCGGAAGTTTCATAATAAGAAGGTTAAGGGTAAGAGGAAATATCGTCCGGATGATGTAATATCGGTTGATATTTCTTCGTCCAAAGCCAAGAAAATTAAGGGCGGGTTCATACGCTGCTTCGAGAGCCATCCGGCGTTGACGTTGAAAGGTGACTTGGTTATCTACGGGGGTTCGTGTTCCTCTCCGATGGTGTCGGATGCCGACGTGTATATCGGATTTGACAATTTGATGGCTCGTACAGATCGGCGTTTTCCGTGGCATAGCGGTACCGAAGTTTTCTTCAAGATTTTGGACGGCAGCACGCCCGACAGTCTCAAAGATTTTCGGGATTTGGTCTACTGGACCGCCGCTCAAATCGAGAGTGGGAAGAAAGTTCACGCGGGCTGCGTCGGCGGTCACGGTCGGACAGGTCTATTCCTGGCGGCGCTGGTTAGCGTGATGATGGGCGAGAAAAATGCGATCCAGTATGTGCGGAAGCATTATTGCTCAAGCGCGGTCGAGACGACGACGCAACTCAAATGGTTGCATAAGAATTTCGGGATCGAGATCAAGGGCCTTAAAGGATCGCGGGGCGGTGGGTGGTCGAAGTCTAGCGGCACTACTACCGTCGGGACGTGGGGTAATGACAATGAGCCTCCGTACTACACGGGCGGGTTGGAGAAGGAACTTGGGTCCAGCAGCCGGACAACGGGTAGGCCGATTGGGGCCAAAGGCAACATTTGGGGTGCGAAGTAACATGAAATTAATTTCACTTTATCCCTTGCTTTACGTGTCCCGTATGATAGTGTTGGACCCTAGAATTTTGATACCAAGGAGGGTGTCGTGGCAGTGAATTTTAACAGTACTCAGGTCAAGAAGGCGCTGATCGCATTGGGGGTAGGCTCCGCTATAATCGCGGAAGCGACGGCGCTCGGGATCAAGTTTCATTCGGGTCCGAAGGTATTGTCTTTCAAAAAGCCTCATCGGATTTCGTGGGCGACTTGTTCCCCGTCCGATTTGGCTGCGGCTCTTGACGGCACGTTGCCGAACGTTCATAAATATTCTTTGAAGTCGATGATCACGGCGGCACTCGTAAAGACTATCCAGAAGGTCAAGAACCCGCCGTCGATTATGAAAAAGACAATCCACGATGCGAAGCCGAAAGGTGTCGTTGGAGAGTCGTCGGGTTGGCTGCATGACAAGAACGAACCGGAAGTTGCCGACGCGAAAACGCTGATGGGTTTGGTGAGCGGCCATGTGAGCGGCAAGGCCATTAAGGAAACAGTGGTTTCGGCAATGGATTTGGCGAAGCCCGGTTCCGATAAGACGGTTCATGGGGCGATGGGACCGACGGGGGTTATAGGAACGGGACATCCTGTTCTGCTGCGGGACGCGACCAAGATGTATCAGCCGGTGAGGGGATCGTCGCAGAGCAGTGTCTATTTCCTCGTGGGTATCGTCGGTGATGTGAAAGTCGCGGTGCGGTACAAAAATAAGAGCAGTCTGTCCATCCGTATCGAAGGCGGGCTGCTTAAAAATAAGGCACGGCTGACCGAAGCCGGGTTCACGAATATGGGAACGGCTGGAACCTATGCCTCTATGCACTTGTCGATTGATAGCCGTATGGTTGCGGACAAGGCGTTGGGCGCGTTGCTGTTCGGGATAGGCCCGGATTTGAAAACGCCGCTTCCGAATTTGGATGTGATCTACGGAAAGGGTAATTGACGTGGCCGAAAAGCTGAACATGCTGACGCCCGAAGTGCTTAAAACGCTCCAAGTGGGAGACTTGCTTGAGTGCGGGACGATGTTCCCTGGCATGACGAAGCAGTCCGTTACGTGGCTGGTGTCGCATGTGTCGAGTAAGGGCGTGGTGCTGTTCAAGGCGTTTTTCTTTGGGGCGTATGTAGCGACTTTCGCCGCGAAGCCTCGTAAGGATGGATCGGTGCTTTGGCATAGGGATTGGAGCGATGCCTGACACCGTGAGGGTTATGACGTTGTATCCTCTGGCGGATGCGCTTGATCTCGAATTGACGGTTCATGGGTCGGCTAAAATCCGAGGGGGATGCATCAAGAATATTCCGTTTCCGGAATTGGGTTCGATGTTGCTGGAAACCAAGCCCGAAGTGATTTCGTCGTTTACTGATCTTGCCGGAGAGGATGTTGGACTGATTATCCATGTGGCGGGAGACCTTCACCTGTTCGCGTTTATGGGTGAGTACGCGCAGGAGATCGAGGTTCACGTTATGAAGGCGACTAAGTGCAATTTGGAATTGATTTTTGAGCATAAAGGTATAATATCGTACGACTCGGCTTCGAAGTATCTGACGAAGTTGTATGTTGCATCGTTCACACGCAAAAGGAGTGGCGTTAAGTGGACGAAGATAAACCGTGGAACAGAATGTTCACAGTCTGGACGTGGGGCGATCCAAAGCTCCTAGAGGAATATCTGCAACCTACCCTCGATGATCTGCTGTCTCCGGATGAGCAGCATTTTGCGTCGATCTCGGAAGTTATGTACGAGCCGCAAGTCGGGGATACAGTGTTGGCGATGGGCACCCATGCGCTGAACCAGCTTAAAGAGGTTGGCGCTGTCCCGAAAAATAAATCCATCACGTCCTTGAGAGGAAGCCCCATCGAACACGAGGGGGTTACTTATTTTGTGACCTTCGACGTGGGGGCGTGCAATCTCGATCCGGCTAAGCCGACCGAAATCATTTGGGATACGCAGCTTGCCGTTCGGTACATGATGACGGGGAGTGTGCTGCCGGAGGAAACCGGGGAGTATACCTACGCCGACGATCTGGATGCAGTGCAACAATACGTCGATTGGAAGTTTGAGCAGACCGGCAAGCGGGTGGATGTCTCGGTCGATCTGGAAACGATGGGTCTGTATCCGTGGTACGACGACAAGGACATTGTGAGCCTGTCAGCGACCGTAGAGGCGGGTGTAGCAGATATTTTATACTTCCCTACCTTGGGACAACCGATCAAGCCCCTACACGGCTTAACAGGCGACCACACGAAGCTATGGGAACAAATCAATTGGTTGTTCAATTCCGAGAAGATTAGCGTGCGGGGAGCGAACCTGAAATTTGACCTGATTTGGATTTGGGTCAAATGGAAAATGAAGTGTACGAATTTTCGTTTCGACACGATGCTGGTCGGGACGTTGCTCAATGAGAATATCTCCAACTCGTTGAATACGCACGCCAAAGTGTACACGTCGATGGGCGGGTACGATGACATATTCAATTCCATTTATGATAAGGGCCACATGGAGTTGGTGCCGCTCCAACCGTTCCGTGAGTACGCGGGCGGGGATAGCGATGCCTGTCACCGAACGGCGTCGGTGTTACGGCGGGATTTGCTGAAAAATCCGAGGTTGGCACATTTCTACGTGAAAGTGCTTCATCCGGCGGCGAGGGCCTTCGAGAAGATCGAGCGGCGAGGCGTGGTGGTCGATCTGAAACGGTATAAGGAACTCGATAAGGTTTTGATCGAGTACATCGCCAGCATGACGGAGGAAATGCTGTTGATGTTGCCCGCCAAGCTTCGGGCCAAGTTTGCGGACAAGTTTGAAATTCAGCGTAAGAAGGAAAAGAACCTGTTCACGCCTGCCATTCTGAGTGCCTATTTTTTCACGGATGATGGTCTAAATTTGAAAGCTCAGATGCTTACTCCGATAACGCAAAAACCGTCTACGAGCCATGAGCATTTGATGATGTTCGAGGATCATCCGAAGGCCGGGCCGTTCGTGGTGAAATTGAAAGACCTTAACTCGGCGCTGAAAACGAAGCAGACGTATGTTGATGGGTTTATGAAGCACCTGCGGCCCGACGGTAAGTTTCATCCGACGTACATGCTTCACCGGGGAGCGATGTATGATAATGAGGATGATGCGGGTACGGTGACAGGGCGGTCGTCGGCTCGTGATCCTGCGATCCAGACGCTTCCCAAGGTGACGAAGTGGGCGAAGTCCCTTCGATATTGCTATACGGCGCCGGAGGATATGGTCGTTGTCGAGCTTGATTATCAGCAAGGGGAATTGAAGATTGCGGCGTGTCTTGCCGACGAGCCGAGGATGATCGCAGCGTACAAGGAAGGAATGGACCTTCATTCGATTACGGCGGCGAAGCTGAACGGGTGGTCACTCGAAGATTTCATGGCGTTGGAACTTGCGGACCCCGAACGTTTTGAGGAGATGCGTCGGAACGGCAAAGTGGGTAATTTCGGGTTGATCTACGGAATGAGCGCGCAGGGTTATCGGGAGTATGCGAGGACGGCGTACGGCGTGATCTTGTCGGCGGTGGAGGCTGATCAACAGCACGAAGCGTTCTTCGAATTGTATGTGGGATTGCTCGGGTGGCACGCTTCGTACATCAATCATGCTAAGCAGCATGGAGAGGTGGTTTCCCCGTTGGGTAGGGTTCGGCGCCTCCCATTGATCCACAGTCCGGACAGGAAAGCCGCCAGTCATGCGGGGAGGCAAGCGATCAATAGTCCAGTGCAGGGGGCGCTTTCGGATATGTGCCTGTGGTCGATTGGGCTGTTTGAGGAAATGTATCCCGAGGCCGATATGCTCGTGGGGATGACGCATGACAGCGTGTACGGTTACTGCTATCCGGACATGGCGCCTTTGTGGGTGCCGCGTATGGCTCAGATTATGGAGAACTTGCCCCTTCACGAATTGGGTTGGGTACCCCAGCTTAAGTTCACGGTGGATAAGAAGGTCGGGCCTAATTTTGCGGAGTTGCAGAAGATGGCCGCGTGATGTAGAGTGCTTTGATATAGCCGTATTTTCGGAGACGAGAGATGGCCGTGAAATTCAAAGCCGGTGATTATCCGATAGTTACCGCGAAATTTTTGACGTTTGAAAGGGGGAATACGTTCGGCCAGAATGATCCGGTTGGCGCGATCCGTTCCAACGTCCGCGAACCGGAGGATGAGTTCAAGGGCCTTTACGAGATTTCGAAGGAACGGCATTATCAGCTTATCGAGCCTCCGTTCAACATGATCCGGTTGGAGAAATTGGTGCAGGAGAACAATGCTCTGTCTCCCTGCATCGAGGCGTTGGTTACGAATATCGACGGGACCGGTTTTGAGATCGAGCCGAAGAACTCGGTCGAGACCGAGGATGACGCCGAGGAGGAGGTCGAGGACAAGCAAGCTGACAATATCAATGAATTTTTTGCGGAGCCGTGGCCGGGCGAGTCGTTCATTTCGATTCGTAAACGTTTGCGTCGGGAGGTCGAGACCACGGGCAACGCTTATCTTGAAGTGCTACGGAACCTTCTTGGGCAGGTGATTTTCATTCGTTGCATCGACAGCACGTCCATGCGGATGTTGAAGCTGGGCGAAGCGTCCCCCGTGCCGAAGGTCGTGTTGCGGGGCGGGCGGGAGTTCAAGGTCACGGTGATGATCCGTGAGCGTCGGTTTGCTCAGAAGATCAACGAGAGGCTGATCTTTTTCCGTGAATTCGGAACGTCCCGAGAGATCGACAAGATTTCTGGTCTGTGGGCCAAAAAGGGGGAGACCATCAGTCCTCAGTTGAGGGGGACCGAAGTTATCCATTTCACGGCGTTGAAGGATGACGCTACGCCCTACGGTATCCCGCGTTGGATTAGCCAGCTTCCGAGTGTCCTTGGATCGAGAGAGGCCGAGGAGCACAATCTGGGTTTCTTCGACAGTGGCGGTATCCCCCCGATCCTGATCCTTGTGAGTGGGGGTCGTCTGGCCGAGAACGCGGAACAAGCGTTGTCTCAGAAATTTGCGTCGAAGACCGGTAAGCACGAAGCTGTGGTCATGCACGCCGAAGGTACGACTGGCGACATCAATGCCAAGGAGGCAGTGAAAATTCAAGTGGAGCGGTTCGGTTCTGAGAAACAGAACGACAGCATGTTCGAGGATTACGATAAACGTTCCTTCGAGCGGGTGCGGACCTCGTTCCGACTGCCTCCCATTTTCGTCGGCAAGGCCGAGGATTTTTCGTTCGCCACGGCGTTTGCTTCGTATACGGTGGCCGAGGCTCAGGTGTTCGCTCCCGAGAGGTCGGAGTTTGACGAAATCATTAATCTGAAATTGATGCCGGAAATCGGTGGCGACGAACACGAGTTTCGTTCCATGCCCTTGATGGTGAAGGACGCTTCAAATCAGTTGAAGGCTATCGAGATGGCGGCGAAGAACAATCTGCTTAGCGGTGAGGAATTGACCGACACGCTGAACGAAATCACCAACATGAACATGAAGTTCAGCGCGGACGAATTCGAAGGCGCGAAACAGGTCAAGGCGATGGAGATGGAGCTTCAAGCGCAGCTTGCTCAAGATGCGAAAAATGCGGCGCAGGGGGTTGAGGCGCCGGAGGAGGAAGAAGATAAGCCGAAAGATCAGTTGACCAACGGTAAGGACAAGGGCGTTCCGCCGGGAGCGAAGCAGACGCAGCAAGCAGCGGCTCCGACGAGGAAATCCGAGGAAGGGCTTCTTACGTTGGCCGAAGAACTGTATGGCGTTTTGAACGGCGGTGCCGGGGTTGGTAATCCGACCATGTTCAAGCGGGTGATGCAGGAAGTGACGGCGCTGCATCCCGACGACCGTAATGTGTTGAACACGTTCCTTGCCATGAAGACGTTTACGGACCCGTTGGCTGATCCCGAAGGTCTGGGGGAGTTGGCGGGGTGTGCGTTAGCGGTGATGGCCGAGAACCAGCCGCCGGAGAAGTTGAATTGACATGGCTGTTAAGCTGCAAAGCTTTCCCGTTATCGAGGATACGCTTGCTCGCACGTTAACGTCGGCCTGGGTTCCCCAAGCCAAGAAAATCCAGAAGAAAATTAAGGCGGCGCTTCGAGATGGCGACGACGAGGCTGCTATTGCGGCGCTTGATGATTTGGATTTTGGATCGGTCTTCGAGGCGAAAGAGCGTCAGGTCGATTTCCTGCTGATTACGTCTTTGCTATTTGGAACTTCTCGGATAGTGCCCCCCAGTCAGGGTGTTTTCGCCGGGGGCGATTTGCCGGATGTTTTCGAGACCGCGAAAAATCAGCTTCGTCTCAGTTTGACGATCAGCGCGGAGGAGCAGATTAGGAAAAAGGTGGCGGCGGTCGTGAACCAAGAAGTTCCGGCTTTCAAGGCCGAGGAATACGATCATCATGTCGTGGTGCAAAAGAAGGCGGTTGAGCTAACGCTTGTGCAACAAATCGAAGCAGCGGTGGCGGGTACGGGTAAGGGTCTGATCAAGGTTGGAGCGAACCTGACGACGAGTCGTCTGATTTCGTACGGGTATCTTTCTCAGGCGACGACTTCGAACATTAAGCAGTATCAGATTACGGAAATTCTCGATGGGAACACCTGTCCGGTCTGCCAGTCGATGCACGGGAGAGTGTTCAACGTGGAGCAAACGCTTTCGCGGATCGAGACGTTGCTGCGGACTACGGACCCGATGGCGCTGAAAACGATGGCGCCTTTTCCGTCTCAGTCGAAAGCTGGGATTGCTAGTCTTCGAAGCAAGAGCAATGCGGATTTGCAGTCGGCAGGTATCGACAGTCCGCCGTTTCATCCTGCGTGCCGAGGTGTGCTGGTCAAGGTGGGGGATGCGACGACCGTTACGAGGGCTATCAGTAGGCGCCTTACGCCGTTGCCTGCTGCGCCTAAACCTGTGCCGGTGCCTGCTGGTTTGACGGGTACGACGAGTGCGCCGTTCGATTTGATGGATGATTTTCTTACGATTGATGCGACTGCTACGGAGCAGGCGCTTGCTGGGGGTAAGAGTTCTCCGGGGTTTGTTGTGAGGAGGACGAAGGCTCTTGATAAGCTGGGAGAGAAAAATGTGAATAGAGGTAAGAGTATCAGTATTGAGGTTGGGTTGAAAGTTGAGGAAATTGACGCTCTACAAACCTATTCGGGGAAAATTTTTAGGTCTGTGAATACGAAGTTGCGTACGGGATCGTTGCCGGGTCTTACTTCGAGCAGTCCGATTGTGAAAGATATTAACAAAACCATTAATTTACTTGATTTGGCTTTGAAGAAAAACGTGCTAGATCGAGATATTATTGTTTATCGCAAATGGGGACGTACGGTTAATTTGGAGGGATTGGAAGTCGGGGATATTGTTACGGACAAGGCTTTTGTATCCACATCCATACTTCGTATGGACGCTTTGACTCACGGAACGTCTAGGATCAGGTTGCCCAAGGGAACGCCCGGTTGGTATATCAACAAAATTGGCAATCATAACAATGAGTTTGAAGTGCTCTTGCCTAGAAATTCTAGGTTTAGGGTGGTCGCTAAGGTATCGGAAAAGCAGGGAGTTTTTCAATTTCAAGGAGCGGCTGTAGAGGGGAAGATAGTAGAAACCGAGCTTGAGTTGATACTTTAGGACTTGCTTTTGTATACCCGTATGATAGAGTATAGTTGAAATCAAGGAATGAGTTATGGCAGAGCGAAGCAAAGTGGATTTTGATAAACGGTTCGGTTGGGATGCCGATGACATAACCGTGACCGGTCCTGACGGCAAAGTTAAGGACATCTCCAAGAAGGATGATGACGAGCCGACGACGGGCAAGGACGTGAACCCGACGGCTCCCGAAGATACCCACGGGTAGTCTCGCGCCTCTTGCGCTTTTCCATATGTAGTATTATATGAATGGGGTGTGTCCTGTGCGGCGCACCTTCCAGACGACCTTTTGACTAGCCGGGGCCAAGGCCCCGGCATTTTTGTGCATCTCAATTGGATGCCAATTGGATGACAATTGGGGTCACTCTGGGGTCAGGGGTGGGGTCACTCTGGGTCCAAAAGGGTCCATTTGGGTCCAAGAGCCTGAAATTAATTTCAGGTGACACATGCACAAAAAAGTGTTGCAATTAGCTTTGCGTTTCGATACCGTGCGCGCATGGTCGCCGAATCCCCTATCCACAAGAACGCTCCCGAGCACAAGCCCGGTCCCGTCGTCAGCTTGAAAAAGTTCGATGATGAGCTTCAGATTGTGTGGGGCGAAGTCTACATTCCTGATATTCCGGACAGCCAGGGCGACTTTATGACCGCCGAAGAAATCCGGAAAATGGCGTACGATTTCGTCAAGACGGATGGGTCTCTAAAGAAAATTGACGTGAACCATGACAACACCTTGTGTGGCTGTCAGGTGGTCGAGACTTTCATCGTACGTGAGGATGACCCTACGTTTATCGAGGATGCTTGGGTGGTGGGTATCCACGTTCCGGATGACAAATTGTGGCAAGCGATCAAGAGCGGAGAGTACAACGGTCTGTCCATGCAGGCGCTTGCGATGCGTAAGGAGGGGGAGGTCATTCTCGACATCCCCCCGATTATTGTCGGGAAGACCGATGATGACGCTGGACATGAGCACGAGTTTGAAGTAAATTTCAATGGCGAGGGCGAGTTTTTAGGCGGCACGACCAAAGAAGCCGCAGGCCACAAGCACAAAATCAAAAAAGGTACGTCTACCGAAACCGCACACGGCCACAGTCACAGGTTCTCTTTTGTGGAGGGGCTGCAAGTTGCTGATTCGGGTTAAGGCGAACGAGTTGCACGACGCCACCGTCGAGTTTATCTCGCTGGTGAAGAACGGTGCTATTCGCATCCCGTTTCGTATCACCAAATCGACGGAGGGCGGCATGATCGACCTGAAGACGCTTTTCACCAAGTCCGAGCCGGAAACTTCTCCGGCCATCGTTGCGATCTTGGTCAGCAAAGATGCCGACCTCGACAAAGCGAAGGCCCGGATCGTCGGCGCGGGTTTTTCCACCGATAACGAAGCCCCGGCCGATAGCGGCCCGATCTTCTACCAGTCGGATGAAGCCGACGGCAAGGCCGTCGCGGACGCCCAGATCATCAAGTTCGATGACGATCTCGCAATCGCGGTGTCCAAGTGCGATCTGAAAAAGGCGTTCGAGGAGTTCAACTTCGAGAGCGTTTCGTTCAAGGAAATGATGGCGCAAGAGGGGGCGATTCCCTCGATTCGTGTGGCAAAAGAGGTTCTGTCTGACACGATCCACAACATTCTCCACAAGGCCGACAGTCCGTCGGAAGCGGCGAATGAAGTGAGCGCGGCCATCGAGGACTTCAAGAATTTCGTTTCCGGTGTTCTGAGCAACGTGCCAGTCCAGGCTTTCAAGTTGGAAGCCGATCCCGATCCGGCGCCGGTCAAGGAAGTCGAAGACAAGAAGGGGGTCAAGCAACAGGCCGCCGGAGAAGGCACCGAAGGTGCCGGTACGGATCAGTCCCAGCAAGGGGCCGCGTCCGAAGGTCAGGAAGGTAAAGGTTCCGAAGGGGACGAGGAAGACGACGAGAAGAAGAATTCCGCGTCCAATTCCGATGGTGCCAAAGCTCCCGACGTTTTGGTTCTCAAGGAAATCGAAAAGCTCAGCAAGTCGTTGGGTGACGCGATTTCCGGTATCGGTGGCAAGTTGACCGATCTCGCGAAAGTCGTGGATGCCAACTCGCAACGTATCGAGGTGGTCGCCAAGGCTGGCGATGAGGTCAAGAAAGCCGCCGAGGGAACCGTCTCGGGCGATCCCCAGGAAGATAACCTTCGTGGGGGAGAAGGTCTCGAAACGGAAGTGGTCAAATCGGCTGGTGGCCTCCCCACCGACGGTGAGGGGTACATTATGATCGACACGGCCATTCACGGAAGGGGTGAAGACGCCTGACCGCCGTTTCAGCGAGTCTTAACAGAAGGAATGATCCGATGACCAACAAAGAACTTCTCGCCAAAGCCGATCTGGCACTCGCGGACCTTACCGGCGCTGGCAAAGGCGGCCTGATGAACCCGGAGCAGGCCAACACCTTCATCCGCAAGCTGATCAAGTCGCCCACCATTCTGAATTCGGCGCGAGTCGTGACGATGGGCTTCTCTCAGCGCAACATCAACAAGATCGGTTTCGGCAAGCGCATCCTGCGCGCCGGAACGAGCGCCGTTGCGCTTGACACCGCCGCCATTGACGGCGTGTTCGATCCCAACACCGAAGCGACGGCCCGTGCGAAGCCGACCACCGAGCAGGTGCAGTTGAACACCAACGAGGTGATCGCGGAAGTGCGTATCCCGTACGACGTGATGGAGGACAATATCGAGTCCGCCCTCGTCGCCAGCAACGAGGCCATGAACCAAGGCCCCGGTGGTCTCCGTAACACGATCATCACCTTGATCGCGGAGCGGGCGGCCCTGGACTTGGAGGAACTGGGTTTGCAGGGTGACACCGCCGTCGTGGCCGCCGATCCCTACCTGGGCCTTCAAGATGGTTGGCTGAAAATCGCCAGCACGCTCGGCAACGTTCACGATGTCGCCAATTCGACGATCTCGAAGGACGTGTTCAAGAATGGCGTCAAGGTCATGCCCGACCAGTATCTCCGCAATCGGGCGGCCATGAACCATTACGTCTCGGTGGACAACGAGACCGAGTATCGCGACACCTTGGGTAATCGCGGTACCGCGCTGGGCGACCAGATGGTGACGGGTCTTCCGACGCCGTTCGCCTTCGGCTCTCCGATCCTGGCCGTGCCGACCATGCCGGAAGCCCAAGGGCTGTTCACCAACCCGCTCAATCTGATCTACGGCATCCAGCGGCAGATCAGCTTGGAGTTCGACAAGGAAATCACGTCCCGTGTTTACATCATCGTTCTCACGGCCCGTGTCGCTTTCCAAGTCGAGGAAGCGGAAGCCATCGTTCATTACGCGAACATCGGCAGCTAAGCCCTGTTGCGCTAAACGGACAGGTCGCGTATAAGAGGGGCGGGGGCTTCTAGCCCCTGCCCTTTCTCTTTCAATGGCACTCTATGGAGGGAGTCAGAAAATGATCTTGATTTTCAATGGTCCGAACCCGCGCTACGGTGCCGGTGGTAAGATTTTCAATCGGGGTACGCCCGAGGAAGTCACGGACAAGAAGCTTGCCCGGTATCTGTTGAGCACCGGCAAGTTCGAGGAAAAAAAGGGCGTGGTTCTGCGGCGCCGGAAGGAAGCGGCGAATTGGCCGATTGGCAAGTTTCCGAGCAAGCAATCGGCGCAGGCGTATGCCACGCAGGTTCACGGAATTTCGCTCGACATGAACAAGTCGCTCCCCGAGATTAATCGTACGACGCTTCGCCTTGCCGAGATGGCGGCAGCGGCGGCGGGTGACGAACTGATCCCCGAGGATGAGAGGGGGGAGCAGACCGTCGATGATCCCGTGGCCGATGCGAAGGCGGAGCGTGATCTGGGGGTCGAGGCCAAGCCCACTGGCGAGGATGCGAAGTCGAAGAAAAAGGGTGGGGTCATAATCAAAGACAAGCCCGGCGCCGGAGGCGAGGACGAGGGCGAAGCCGTCTGACCGTATGGGGGTAGTCGATGATCCTGACCAGTCTCAATTCGCTGCGGATTAAGATCGCGTTCGACAGTACTACTCGTACGGACGATATTCTGTTTGGCGCGTTGGAGGCGGCTACCTCTTACCTTGCTTCGCGTATTGATACCGAATTTGTGAAGGTTACGGGACACGAGGATTTTTATTTCATCCGTAGGTCGATGTTGTTCGGCAAATCTGTTACGGCCCGGTTCAAGTTGGAGAACGGGTTCGTTTTAAGTACGCCCGCTGTCAAGGTAGAAACGAACGACCGGCAGGATAAGTTGGTTGCGAACGAGGCGGCGTCCACCAAAAACATTACGGCGTTTTCTCTTGCGAATTTGGAACGTGGTGTGGTGCTGGTCAGTGATTTCGACATCTCGCAGAAGTGGGTGCGGATCACCTACGATTACGGTTTCGCCACCGACACGTCGGACGATAATCAGTTTGATGAGGCGGCGGTTCCCAAGTGGCTAAGGGACGCGGCGTTGCTTTACGCCATTTTCCATTTGGATAGCACCAATCCCAAATTGCGCCACGAAGACGGCGATCAGCCTGATACCGCGAGTGTGCTGGCGCAGCTTAATACCGTTCTCGATAAGAGGGTTCGGTATGAGCCGGGGGCTTTCAAGCCGTGGTCGTGACATGCCGGAACCTTTTGAAATTAATTTTCAGTTCAGAAATAAAAGGTTCAAGGACGCGAGTATCGGTCTGAACGCTTTTGCCGATAAGCTTGGGAAGGGCATTGAGCGTGCCGGTCCTGGGCTGTCCAAAGAGATGCGTAAGTATCTTGAGGGGGTGGCTCAGGTGTTGGCGAACCGGCATGGGAACCCCTGGCCCAAAGGTACGACCGATCAGAACTTGTCTCGCCGGTCTGGGAAGGCGCTTCGTTCGATTCGTAGCAGCATCCGAGTGGTGGGACGAAAGGTCAATGAAATTCAGGGTGAAATCGGCGGCGTCTTTTATCTGAAAACCCATGAGCAGGGTGCCACGATCCGGGCTAAGAAATCGAAGTTTTTGACTATCCCCTTGCCTGCTGCGTTGAACAAGAACGGCACGCCGAGGGTTAAGAAGGCGAGGGACTGGGACAACACTTTCGTTGCAAAATCGAAGAAGGGTAATCTGATCATTTTTCAGAAACGTGGAAAGAAGATCGTGCCTTTGTATGTGCTGAAAACGCAAGTCCGAATTCCGAAGCGGCTGGGAATGGAGAGAACCCTCAAAGCTGGAATACCGATTTTCGTGGATAGGGCGATGGATCGTATGTTGAAGGAGCTTTTGTAGTGGCGGATACGGTTAGAGAGATCGCTTTGCAGGCGATGATGGATGCTCTTGAAGCTATGAAAGAGGGCAAGCCCGTCGCTGATCCGTACACGGTGGAGTTCTCCGAGATCGAGCGGGCGGATGTCGGAAAGTTGGCAAAGGGACGGCGTTTTGCGGTGGCTATTCTCGACGGAGAGGAGACCAAGAACGAGGATACGTTCCCGACGGTACGTTGTACCATGCGGGTGCTTATTGAGTTTTACGTCTATGTGGATACCGGCGAGGAGCCGAGCAAAATGTTGAATGTGGTTTTGGGAGAGATCGAGCGTAAAATCCGAGAGGATAAGACCCTTGGTGGCAAGGTCGTGGACGTGGAGATTGTTGGAAACGAGCTTGAAATCGACGGCCCGTTTGACGATCAGTGCGTTGGCACCATATTTACGTTGGTGAAGTACCGGCACCATACGAATGATCCGAGGATCGCAATTTAGGGGGTCGTTATGGCTCAAAAGAGACGAAAGAAAAGCTCGCGTTCTCAGTCGGAAGCTGTTACGCTTGTGGCTGATGAAGAAAGGATTACTCCCGACGTGGACCTGAAATCTACTGAGGAGGTGATCAAAAAGGCGCCTACACCCGATCCCAAAGTCGAAGGGGGAGGTCGCGGGGGCCAGTTCATCGCAATTGGAGGGGGCTTACGTGTCCCCGCATCTGACAAGTGAAAGGTAAGGTGCTCCAATGACCCATCGAGTCTCTCGTAGGAAATTTTCCGGCCTCTCGTTCATCCATGATGCAGCGGATGGCGGGTTGGCTTCCCTGGTCGAAGGTCTCGCCCAGGATCACGCCCAGCTTAAGCTCCAACAGTCCGGCGTTGCCGATCTGGTGGACAACTCCGGTGGGGTTGTCGCGGTTAACGTTGTCGATCTGGTGATCCCGACCGTCGTTTTCGACGGTCAGACTTCGGGGGCTTCCCCTGCGGCGGCTTTCGATACCGCCATGAACAAGATCGAAGACGCGGGCGCCGTTTTCGCGGATCACGTCAACAATGTCCGAGGCAGGCTCGGCCTTCCCAATATGGCTTTTGCCAGTGGCTCCATCGCCACGGCGGGAACCATCGCGGCTCTGGACGTTGCCCTTACGGCGACCTCCGGTGCGACCGCCATCGACTTTACGACGGGTATCGCCCGGATGCTTCAGGCGAAGCAGAACCTCCGCAAAGTGCTGTCCGGTCTGAACGACATCACGTACGCCGTCGGCGCCGGAACGCTGAAGGACAATATGAAGGGGGTGTATCCTGCGGGCCTCTCCCTTGTCGCCATTGCCAATGCGGACGCTGGCACCGGCACCCCGGCGGGTGCCACGTCGATCAGCGATACCGTCATGGACGCCTTCCTGTTGGCTTTCGCCGCGAACGTCGCGTCGATGGCCGATAAGTTCAACGCCGTGTTCCTGGGTGGCGCCTTGACCGCTTTCACCAATAACATGACCGGCACGTCCGACGAAGACGTTGCGGCGATGACCCTCGTGCTCACCGCTCATCAGGACGGCGCGACGGACAGTTGTCCCAAGGCGGCGCTGGATACCGAGTTGGTGCTCATTGACACGAACTGCGGCGACATCGCGGAGCGGATCAATGAACTGCTCGGCCAGAACGGTCTGACCGAGTTGGTGATCAACAGCGGCGGTTCCCGAGACCTGACGCTCGATCTTATCGACGTAACGTTGGTTGCGGTGGACGGTACGGCCAATGTTTCGGCGGAACACGTCAGCACGCAGGCGCGTTTCGTGACCATCGCCAATAACGTGGCGTCTTTGGCCGCGAAGGCCAATCTGCTGGCGGTGAAGTACGGTGCCGAACCCCTGGTCGATAGCTCGGGTGGTACGGTGGGTGTTTCCGTCGGTGCGGTTGCGGCCACGGCGGCTGGTGTCGATAACGGTGCGGCGGCCACGGGTGTCGATGATGCCGAAAGCGATGCCGCTCTCGTGATCGTTATGGACAACCTGAACGACATTGCGGACAAGATGGACGAAATGGTCGGAACGGGTGTTCAGATCGAGACGCCGTTGCACGTCGTCGCGGTTCCGTTTTAATCGGAGGTAACTCCAAGGTATAAAGGAAGGAGGGACCAAAGATGCCGAATCCGCTGCTTACTCGAAGGGCGGTTATCCTGGCGAAGCCGGAAGTGGTTTTTAATCAGGATAGCGTTCCCATTCCGGGTTCCGATGCCATTTTGGTTGCGGAGCCGGATTACACCATCGACCCGAATGTCTTGGAGCGGGATTTCGTTCGAAACGATCTTTCGCCCCAAGGTGTCCGGATCGGTCGAAAGCTGGCAGGGCTGAGCTTCACCGTGGAGCTTCGTTCCAACGGCAAAACCAACAGTGGCCTTATTGCCGACGCGGCGAAGATGGGCACGTTGCTGCGTGGTTGCGGTTACTCTGAAACCGCGATTACGGGAACGGGCACGGTCGGAGACATTAACAAAAACGACGGTCAGGTTGGCCCCAACGTGGGGTGGACTGCCGGGGGAGCGAGCACCTTACTTTCTCCGGTCAGGTATACGGTGACTGTCGTGTTGGGCGGTGCGTCTGGTGTGGCGAGTGTGCGGGCAACCGCGAATACCACCGAAGACGTTAATCTGCTCGACAGTGAAGTGTTTTCCGCTTCCACGGATAGCGTAGCGGGGACCATTGTTGTCAATTCCACTGATCCGCTTTCGGTCTTGTATACCGTTGGTGGAACGTGGGTTACGGGCGACATCCTGACTTTGGTTGTTGGCGGTATCGTGGTGACGGCGACGGTTGGTGGTACGACCACGCTTGCCGCCGTGAGTGCCTTGGTGCAGACGGCCATTGACGCGATTAATACGGACGTTACGTCCACGGATGATCTGGTGGACACCAATACTGTGACGTTTGCCAATGACTTCGGCGGCACGGTGATCACGACCGATGTTACGGCGATGACGTTGGGTAATTCCGGCGGCACGATTATTCCGTCGTGGACCGGTACGTTGGTGATTGGAGATAGCTGGGAAATCTGGGTGTTCCCGGTCGGTATTCAGTATCAGCCGGTTTCGACCAACTTCGAAAGCCTGACGCTGTATGCCTATTTCGATGGGCTGCGGCATATTCTGACCGGGTGTTTTGGAACGTTCACGATTAACGCTGAGGCCGGTACGTTCGGCACGGTGTCGTTTCAGTTCACGGGACAGTACGTTGCTCCGTTGGACATCCCGATCCCGACCAATGCCAGTTTCGAACAGCAAATCCCGGCTCAGATCGAGTTGGCGAAACTGCGGTTCGATAATTTCGACGCGGTGGTCAATGCTTGGACGTTCGATCAGAACAACAACATCGTTCCCCGTCCGGACGTGAACAGTGCGGACGGTTTCAACGGAACGCGCATCACGGGTCGTGATCCGCAGGGTGGTTTCGATCCCGAGGCCACGCTTATCGCGGATTACGACTGGTGGAACAAGATGGCTCAGTCGCCGCAAGTGCCTTTCGAAATGCGGGTCGGTCAGACGGCGGGTAACATCGTGTGGTTCTTCGCGTCCAAGGTCCAGTTGTCGGGGTTGACGTACCAGTCCCGAGACGATCTGCGAGTCTTCGACGCCTCGATGCGCTTTACGAGGTTTGCTGGCAACGACGAGTTGTTCATCCACTTTGCGTAAGCGGAGGGGGCCTTGCACGTCAAGGTCTATGTCGTTGAACAGACGCATGTAGTTGAAGGGAGCCGTACCTGTCATTCAATCGTGGCAGTGCGGCTTACCCTTATCGCGGCTCGGGCTATTGCCCGAGAAAAAGGAGGACGGAGGGTCACGAGGTGGGTAGCTACTAAGGATTTGCAGTTAATTTCATCTGACGCTGAGCAGCACGTTAAAGGAGGGCAGCATGGCAGTCGTGGGCTTGAGTATCGGCGGCACTAGGGAATTCGTCGCCGCGTCCGACAAAGGGCCGGACAAAACGATTTGGGTTTTGGGCACTCTCGACGCCTATACGTGGGCGTATCTGAATGACAATCTCGCAGAATTTGAAGTCGAAATTTCGGAGGACGAAACCGTCGTTCCGAAGACGCGCATGAAAATTCATGCGTCGGCCATCGAGGCGTGCCGGTATGGACTGCGGGGCTGGAAAAATTTCAAGGACGAGAAGGGCGGTGAAATTCCCTTCGAGACCGAGAAAATCCAGTTGACGGATGGGCGTGTTTACCAAGTCGTGAAGTCGGGTGTTCTGGGGCGTATCCCCATTGACGTGATTATGGAGATCAGCAATAAGCTCCGCGAGGTTAATTTGGTCACGGAGGAGGAGGAAAAAAACTCAGAAGGGGCTTGATAGCCCTTCACCTTTTGCCTGAGCGCAATTGCGCTAGGTGCTCGTCAGAAAAGCGTAAGGAGTGGGGGTGTTACGCTTTCAAAAACGAAAAAGGTGAATGGGAAAATCAAGCCCTTATCCCGGTGATGATGGATGGAGTGGATCAGTATCAGTGTCCGCGCCGTCCGGTGAAGGATCGTCCTTGGTGGTTTAGCGAGATACTTCAAACGTATGCCCATTATAAGAATGGGTTTTTACCGGGACCGGGTGGGATCGACAGTCAGCCTAGAAAGTTAATGCGGTTGCTGGCGATTGTTGATAGTGTGACGGCTGAGGTCGAGAATAATCAAAGTAACGTGAGTGCCGCACAAGCGGCCAAGGTTAAGGGTCAATCTGGAATACAGAAAGAAGCGCCGCACCGACCGACGGAACCGAATCCGACGGATAAAAGGTAATGGCGACCGAGGAACTTAAATTTATTCTGAAAATGCGAGATCAGGCGTCTCGCGTTGTCAAGAAAAATGCGGGGGCATTTAGGGGTCTTGGTAAGGACATTAATAAGACTAAGGCGCAGGGTGTAGCGTTCACTCAAACTCTCGGCAAAATGCGTAAGAGCCTGTTGAACGTTCGAACAGCGTTGCTCAGTGTGGGAGCCATTGCAGGTTTCTCCCGTGTGATCAGGGGCACGCTGGATTTCGATAAATCGCTTACCCGAGTTACGGCCTTGACCATCGCCACGTCTGAGGAGGTCAAGGGTTTCCGAGAAGAAATTCTGAAAACCGCTTCAGCGTTGGGTAAATCTCCCCAGGAGCTTTCTGAGGGCCTGTTCGTGGTGTCCTCGGCGGGGTTACGGGGCGAGGCGGCCATGAGGGGCCTGACGGCGGCTGCGAAGGCGTCTGCGGCGGGGTTGGGTGAGATCGCGGACATCGCTCGTGTGACTTCGGCTGTGATTTTCACGTACGGCAGTGCGATGATCACTGCCGAGGAAGCCACGGCGATTTTGGTCAACACGGCCAAAGAAGGTAACTTCGAGATCAGTCAGCTTGCCGGGTCTCTCGGTAATATTTTGCCGTTCGCCAAGGAGATGGGGGTTAGCTTTGGTGAAGTTGGTGCCGCGATTGCCGTTCTCACCAAGGGCGGTGTTGCCGCTAACCGGGCGATCCTTGCTTTGCGAGCCACGTTTGTTGCTCTGATCCGTTCCGGTCCCCAAGGTGAATTGATTTTGCGGAGCTTGGGATCGTCTTTCTCTGACATCAAAAAGATCATTAAGGATGAAGGACTTCTCGCTGGTCTGCGAGAGTTGGATGAAGTCCTTGAGGGTGACACGACTGCATTGCAGCGGGTCTTGCAGAACGCGGAAGCCGTCGGCCCGGTTTTGCAGTTGATGGGTGCTGAAGCCAAGGAAGTGGATCGCATCTTTAGGGTCTTGGCGGGAACCACGTCCGAGGATTTGGAACGGGCGTTCGGCACCACCGCGAAAGATGCGGCGTTTACGCTTACGAAGGCGATGGTTCAGTTAAATGTTCAGATGATCAGGCTTGGAGATGTCGCGGCTCCTGCGGTGGTGAAAGCTGCGAAATTCATGGGGGATAATTTCGAGTCGGTGACGACTGCGGTTAAGGCGCTTAGTATCGCTGTGCTTACGTTTGTTAGTGCGAGGGTGCTCGGGGCGCTTATTAGCGGTATTGCTGCTATGCGGATAGCGTTCTTGGCGACGGCGGGTTCTGCGGCTGTTCTTTCTAGTGTGTTGGCTGCGACTCCGTGGGGAATAGTTGCCGCTTTGGTAGCGGCTGCTGCCGGGGCTTTAATTTTTTATACGTCTAAAGTTGAATTAACGACTGAACAAATAATTGCTCAAAAGGACAGCCTTGTAGATATTATCAAGGCGCTTAAGGAAGCCAATGCGCTCAGTGGTCTTGCTGCAATTTCGGCGCTTCGGGAAGCTGACGCTCGTAGAAGGGCCACGCTTGAAATTCGTCAGCAACAACTCATACTAGCGGAGGCGCGTGTTAAAGATGCTAGAGAGGTGGATGCTCGGCGTCGGCGTTTCTTGAAAATTAGGGGTTTAACCGAGGCGGAGTTTATAGAGGCCAGGGCTATATTCAAAGCGGCTGGGGAGGATGTTTTTAAGTTTCAGGAACTTGTTGCCAATCGAATCGCCATCACGGGTAAGAAGGGAATTGAAGCAACGTTTTTGGCGGCGTTTGATTTGTTTGCAGGTGAAAAGTTTACTCGACAGTCTGAAAAATCCGTTAGAGACCTTCAAGCTAAAGTTGATGGTTTAATAGCCGCCGGGTTTAAGATTACCGATCCCGCTAAGTTTGATCCTAAAACGCTTGGGAGTACGGAGGATGATACTGAACTTGCAATTATTCAGGAGCGTCAAAAGGCGATAGGATCGTTTTTCTTGACGCTTGAGAAGGGTGGGATCAGTCGCAGGAAAGAACTTGAATTGATCGGTCTTACGACAGCGGCGGAGGCCAAGCTTTCCGCCGAGCGGCGAATTATGGGTGCTGTTGAAGACCTCATTCGGGAAAAGAATATTGAAGGAGATCAGGAAGATAATATTCGATTCATAGCTAATTTGAAGGCGGAATTTGCGGGAGAAGAAGCTCTTGCAATTGTTCGGGCTAAAGCGGCGGTGACGTTTAAGAAAAAACTTATGGCAATGGAGGATGAGGCTCGGTTGATTGGTCTGTCGGGGCGTGCCCAGGCCCGGCTGCGGACCGAAATTCAGTTGACCCGTCTTATTAAGCAGGGGGTTATTAAGGATGATGGTATAGCTAACGCGCAACTTGCTCGGGCTAATGAATTGTTGGATATTGCCATAGCGAAGACGCGCACGGCGGCGGCTGGGTGGAAAAAGTTCTGGGAGGATTATCGTAAGAACGCGGAAAACGAAGCGGCTCAGGTTGAGCAGTTCTTGGGGAGTACGATCAGGAATATCGAAGGTGCGTTTCAGTCGTTTTTCGATGGTCAGGTTCGTAATTGGAAGGATTTGAGGTCTACGATTTCCAACTTGTTGAGTTCGATTGCGAGCGAGATCGCTAGAACGTTTTTGATCAAGCCGCTTGTCGGATTTTTGGGTAAAGCTGTAGGGTTGACGAGTGCTCAAGGTAATGCTTTCGAGCATGGCCGGAAGGTTGTCACGAAGTTTGCTAAGGGCGGTGTCGTTGGTCAGCCCGGCTCGTTTCCCCTTAAGGGCGGGTTTGGGACTGTGGCCGAGGAAGGGGCCGAAGCCATTCTCCCGTTGAAGCGGGGCAAGTCGGGTAATCTCGGCGTCGAAGCGACTGGACTTAGCGGCGGGATGCTGAATTACGGCCCGACGTTCAATATCAGTCTGGGCGGCGGTAGCGGAGGGGGCGGCGGTCCTTCTCCCGAGGTCATGGGGCAGCTTGCCGCTTTGCTCGATAAGCAGACCCGTCAAACCATCATGGAAGTGTTGCAGAACGAGCAGCGTCCCGGTGGGCTTCTTTCTAGGGGAGTGTTCGCGTAATGGCTGTCCTGACAATTTTACCGAATATCAGTCCGGATTTCGGGTGGCAGGAAAAGGTCTCTACCGCCACTTTGGAAGTATCGTTTGGGGACGGATATGAGCAGCGTACGCCTGATGGGATTAATCCTATTCGTGGAACGGTGCCGTTCAAGTGGTCGAATTTGGACAAAGCGGACATGATCACGTTGACGGATTTCTTCAAAGCCCGAGGAGGGCACGAAGCGTTCAAGCTTACGTTGCCCGATGAAACCGTGGCTCGGCGGTTCAAGTGTAAGGAGTGGACGCGACAGAATGTCGATTTCGACGTGTACGATTTGTCGGCGCAATTTATCGAGGTTTTTGATCTAGGATGACCATAGCTCAGGATATTCAAGAGTTTGCGACCGATAATTTGGTCACGCTGTTTGAGGTGGATTTCACCTTGTTGGGCGGGGTGGTGCAATTCCTTTCGCCCAATACGAAGGACGGTCAGCCGATCACTTTTGACGGTCAACAGTATGTGCCTATACCGATTTTCGTTGAGGGCTATGAAATTTCGGGACGGGGGGCGCTGGCTCGACCGACGCTTAGGATTTCTAATGTTCTCGGAAGTGTGTCTTCGCTGTTGCAACAGTTTGGTGATGATCTCGGCGGTACGACGGTTACGAGAAGGCGAACGTTCCAGAAGTATCTCGATGGGGAGCCGTCGGCTGATCCTACGGCGATTTTTCCGTTGGACGTATTCGTTATCGACCGCAAGGTTGCTCATACGAAGGCGTTCGTGGAGTTTGAACTTATTTCGCCGCTGGACAAGCGGGGGCTGGCTCTGCCGAGGCGACAAGTATTACGGGATGCCTGCACGCACGTTTATCGGAATTTCAATTTGGTGACGGGTGCGTTTGACTACACCAGTGTCACTTGCCCGTATGTTGGCGTCGGTTCGGACCCGGATACGGATGGACCGCATTTTGATGCACTAGGAAATCCGACGGATGCTCCGAATGATCAGTGTGGAAAGCGGGTGTCGGATTGCAAATTGAGGTTTTCTCCGGCGGCATTACCGGGTCGGTTCTTTCCGGGGACGAATAGGGTGAGGCGATAGTGTTCGAGAGATTTGAACAGGATGTGATTTTCGACGCTGAGGAGTACGCGAGGAAGCGGTACCCGGAGGAAGCGTGCGGGCTGGTGATTGACGGCGCGTTCAAGCCTTGTAACAATATCGCGGAAGACCCCGAGGAGAATTTCACTATTGATCCCGCGCAATACGTGGGAGCGGCGAGGCGGAGAGCCGTACAAGGACTGATCCATTCGCATACGAAGGGGCAGAATTTTCCGTCGAAGCAAGACATGGCGCAGCAAATGGCGATGGCGGTGCCGTGGAGGATTTTAGTTTTTGACATTCAGGGGAATTTGCGTGAGTCGTTCGATTTCGGAGATCAAGTACCGAGGGCGCCGATTATTTCACGGCAGTTCCGGCACGGGGTCCACGATTGCTTTTCCTTGGTTCGGGATTGGTACGGGGCAAAGGGTGTTCTCATTCCTGATTTTCCGAGGGATGATCAGTGGTGGTACGACGATCAGGATGTGTTGACCGAGAATATCGAGACCGTCGGGTTTTATGAGATTAAATTCGAGGAGGCTCGGGAGGGTGATGGATTGCTATTCGTAGTTGGATCGAAGGTGGCGAACCATTGCGGAATTTATATGGGCGATGGGCTGATTCTGCATCACCTGTACGGTAAAGCCAGCAAGATCGACCCGATCAGTAAGTGGTTGCAGTTGAAGAACAAGACAGTGCGATGGGGCGGTGATGAGCTATAGGTCAGTCTATTTGTACGGTGCCCTTGGGGATCGGTTCGGGATGAAGCATCGTTATGATGTGCGTAGCCCGGCGCAAGCCGTGCGTGGATTGATTTGCGCTTACGGCGACCCGTTTGGCGAAGCCGTGAAAAAGATGGAGTTTCAGGTTCTTGTCGGTAACGATTTGGACGATCTTGAAAACGTGCCGGAAAAAATGTTGACGTTTGGTTTTGGGAATCGGGATTATCATTTCGTGCCGGTGATCGGAGGTGCCGGGGGCAAGAAGGGGAAGGGCTTTTTGCAGATCATTCTCGGGATCGCTTTAATTTCGGCGGCGTTCTTGTTGCCCGCCACGGCTCCTTTGGCTGGGGCGGCGGGGAGTGGAGCGGTTGCGGGAGTTGGTACGGCGGCTGCGGGTGCTGCGGCGGCTTCCGGGGTTGGTGTTGGCGCGGCGTCTGTCACTACCGGTGCTACGTTATTCGGGGTCAACTTGTCTGCAACGATCAACGGTCTCGGAATTTCGGTTGGTCGGTTGGCGTTGTCCGGAGCTTCGTTTCTTTTACAAGGGGTCGCATCGTTGCTTTCTCCTACCGTGAATCGAGAGGAGTTTGCCGAGTCGCCTAGCAATTCGTCGTTTCTGTTTAATACGGCTCTTAATACGGATGTGCAGGGAGGCCCGGTGCCGATCCTTTATGGACGCCATGAGGTTGGGTCTGTTGCGATTAGTGCGGGTGGGTTTATCGAACAGATTGAGGTGGGGTCGTGACGGATTATCCGTATCTGTACGATCATCCTATCGTTGGCATTGACGGAGAGGTCACTGGCGCGGGCGGTGGGGGCAAGGGTAAGGGTGGTGGTAGCAGTGCCGCCAAGGAAGACCCCAATACGCTTCAGTCGCGTGCTATAGCCCGTATCGTTGATCTTCTGTGCGAGGGGCAAATTCTTGGGTTGGTAGACGGTGAGAAATCTATCTTTTTCAACGGGACGCCGCTTGAGGATGCCCAAGGTAATCGCAATTTCAAGGGTATCAGTTTTCAGATGCGTTTGGGGTTGCCGTCGCAGACGCACCTTCCCGGCTTCTCGGATGTCGAGACGGATTTTGCCGTTGCGACCGAAGTTTTTAACGGTATTCCGGTTGTGCGAACGATTTCGAATACCAATGCCGAGGCTGTTCGGGTTACGGTTCGTATTCCGGTCTTGACCAAGCAAGACACCAAGACGGGTGATCTGCACGGCTTCGAAGTCCGGTATCAAATTCATATTCAGGCTAATGGTGGCGGCTTCGTTCTGGTGAAAGATCGTACGGTTAACGGCAAGTCGGTCGATCCGTATGAGGAAGCGTGGCGATTTTCGCTAACTGCTCAGGGAAGCCCGCCGTGGGATATTCGGGTTACGCGCATTACGGCTGACAGTGAGAAAGTCACGGAGCAGAACGATACGTTCTGGGCGCGGTATACCGAAATCATCGAGGAGAAATTTGAGTATCCCGACAGTGTGGTGATCGGGATCGAGGCGAACTCGGAGCTTTTTGGGGGCACTATTCCGTCGCGGTCGTATGAGCTTGATGGGCTGCTGATCAAAATGCCCGACAACTTCGATCCGGCCACGAGGACGTATAACCCGCCGACCTGGGGTGGGGGGTTTCAGACCATTTGGTCCGACAATCCGGCGTGGTGTCTGTACGACCTGTTGACGAATGTTCGGTACGGGGCTGGTATCCCCGAGGTTAGCCTCGATAAGTTTGCGTTTTTCGACATCGGGAAATACTGCGACGAGTTCATTGACGACGGCGCCGGGAGTACGGAGCCGCGTTTCAAGATGAATATTTTGATCAACACGAGGTCGGAAGCTTTCAACTTGATCCAGGCGCTCGTGTCGGTGTTCCGAGGAATGGTCTATTGGGCGGGTGGAACTATTCAGGTGTCCAACGATCAGCCGCTTACGCCTGATGCTATTGTTACGCAGGCCAATGTGATCGGCGGAGAATTCAGGTACGAGGGAACGAGTTTCGCCAATCGGCATAACGCGATCCTTGTGTCGTGGAACAATCCGAAGGAAAATTACAGGCCGATCATCGAGGTTGTCGAGGATACCAGGGATATTCAAAAATTCGGAATGAAGCCGTCGAACGTCGTGGCGGTGGGTACGACTTCCCGGTCGCAGGCTAATCGTGTTGGCCGGTGGATGTTGGAAACGGAAAAGAGCGCGACGGAATTAGTCACGTATTTGACGGGTCTTGATCATCTTAATATTGTGCCGGGGCAGCTTGCCCGTATTTTCGATCCCAGCCATATGGGAGCGAGGTTTGGTGGTCGTTTGGTGTTGGTGTCGGGAGTGACGGTGACGCTGGATGCCAAGGTTTTATTCGATGCCGATGATACGTATTCCATCGAGGTGATCCTGCCGGACCTGACGGTTGAAAGCAGAAATTTGGTTAATCCGTCGGGACTGCTTGACGTGGTTACGTTGTCGGTGGCGTTCAGTCAGTTGCTTAACCCTGGAACGTTATTCGGGATCACTGGAACCAATGTGGTGCCGCGAGATTTTCGAATTGTTGCGATCACCGAAAATGAAAAGAATATCTTCGAGGTCGTGGGGCTGATCCACGATGACAATAAGTTTGCTCGCGTCGAACAGAATTTGAAAATCGAGACGTTGGTTCCGACGCTGTTCAGTAGCAATGAGATCGCTCCGCCGACGCTCTTTACGTTTAAGGAGAGCTTGTTTAAGAGCAATAACAAGGTCGGTACGCGGGTCGATGTGTCGTGGACTGCCAGTCCGGATACGCGGGTGTCGATGTATCAGGTCGATAAAAAGCGGGAGGACGGCAACTGGGAACAGGTTAAGATTACGCAATTTACGACGATGGAGGTTGATGATCTGCCGCCGGGGATCATTGAATTTCGAATTACGGCTTTGGCTTTATTGATCGGGCAGAGCAAGCCGCTCGAATCTGGCAAAATTACCCTTCTGGGGAAGACGGCACCGCCGGGAGACGTGACGAATTTCGTGGCGACGGAAATCGTGGATGGGGTGGTGTTGACGTGGACTCGTGTTACCGATCTCGATCTGGTTGGGTATCAAATCCGTCAGGGAGGCGATTGGGATACGGGAATTATTGTCGAGGAATTGGTGATCGGTACCAGTTCGACGGTGATCATCGCGTTGGGTTCCGGTCCCGTTAATTTCTTCATCAAGTCGCTCGATGAGCTTGAGATTTTCTCCGACTCGGCGGCGTCGGTTACGGTGACGGCGGGGGTTCCGAATGGTGTGACCGGGTTCATTGCCACGGCGCAAGAGGATCATGTTCGCTTCGATTGGGACACGGTGCCTGGGATTGACATCATTTATGAAATTAGGTTTGGGGTAACGTGGGCGGATGGTCAGCCGATTTTCCGCAATAAGGGAGATACGGCGACGGTGCTTTGTCCTGGTGTGGGTTTAACGACGTTTTGGATCAAGGCGTTTTCGCCGCTGGGGCGGTCGAGTGTCACCGAAGCATTTTCCACTATTCCGCTAGTGCTGTTCCCCGACGTGAATATCGTCAAGGATACGGACGAGGCGCTGACGAATTATGCGGGTACCCGCATTACGATGGAGCTTGGTCCGACCGACGACGATTTGGTGTTGCAGAAGATCGACGGGGTGCCTGTTACCGAGGGTGAATATTTCTTCAATGTCGATTTGCTCCAAAGCTTCCGAGCGCGAAGTTGGATCGAGTTCAAGCTGCTGTCGTATACCGAAGGTCAGCTTACGTGGGCCAGTGCCGGGTTTAATTGGCTTTCGGGCGAAGCTGATTCGTCGTGGTTGACTACGGTTGACGCTGATGGGGTGGAAATTACGCCGCTGATTTCGATTGATGATGGCGTGCTCGACGCGGACATTATCGAAGCGTTCACGATGAACGATACGTTGCTGAGCGTGACTTCCAAGTCGCCCGTTGTCGATGTGAACACGAGTTTCCTTTCGGCGCGTATCGGTAAGGGCGTTCTCATTGCGGGCAATACCAAATTGGAGTATGACATCGTGATCCCGTCGGAGTTTACGGTGCAGTTCCGTTTCATCCCGACGGATGATCTGTCGGAACAATCGCATTTTATGATCCTTCAGAAAATCGCCGGGAACGTACGGTTGAGTATTGGCTTGGACCGAAGTTTGGTTCAGCCGGTTTTCTTTGCCGTGGATGATGCTGGGAACCGTATCGAAATCGACGCGAATTTCAGTACCGTCAAGGACTTCGTGGTCGTGATCCTGACGCAGAACGCGACCCAGTGGGGGTTGTTTGCCGAGGCGCATGTGTCGGGAGATGTCGCTAGTAAGTTCGAGAATCATTCGCCGGTCGGTACCTGGGACCACGTTTTTGTGTGGGCCGCTTAAAGGAGAGTTTGATGAGTAAATTCAGTGATGTAGTTAAGAGGCTCGTGGAGAAGGTTGGGGATCGTCCCGAAGGTATCAAAGCTCCTGGCAGCGGCCACCAAGAAGCGTTCAAGATAAAGGGCGTTCTTGAACAGTGGTTGAAGAAACCTGACGGTACAGTCGAATATCATCGGTCTGAGAATATCATTGTCGATGTGGGGTTCGATCTCATTGCCGATGTGATCGGCCTTACGGCGCAGCCTGTTGAAGTTACCCATTGTGCCATCGGGACCGGTACGACGGCGGCGGCTGCGACCGATACCACGTTGGAGACTGAACTTGTCCGCAAGACCACGGCATATACGCATACGGCAAGTACGAAAGTGTTTCAATTCGAGACGACTTTCCTTGCTGGGGAGGGTACGGGAACGATCACGGAAGCGGGGTTGTTTAACAATGTGACGGCGGGGGTCATGCTTGACCGCGTGACTTTTGCGGCGGTTGGTAAAGCGGCGGCGGATGAGCTAACGCAGAGGTTCACGTTCACGATGACCTGAGTTTGATGCGGAAAAGGTACGAATTCGTTACGAATTCGTTACAAAATCGTATCGGATGCAGTTAATTTCAGGTCTGAAAGGGTAGATTATGGCGACGTATTTGGAACTGCGGGAATTGATGGATGATGGCGAGCTTCATCGAAGGGTCGCGGTCGCCATTATCGTCGTGGCTGAACAGATTTTGCAGGCGGGAGATACCACTGATCCTCCGTTCAATCAGACGGCGGGAGACCATGATATACGGGTCCAGTGGGCGCGGCGGGCTTTTGCCAGTCCGATCCCCGAGGCTCAGAAGTTTCTGATGTCGATTTTGGCAGCGAATAAGGATCAGACGCCAGAGTCGATCCAAGGGGTGTCGGATGCGGTCATTCAAACGAAGGTGGACGAGGTTGTGGATTTGATGGCGGGGGTCGTGATCTAAAATGGCGACGGTTATCGACATCACTAATACGCCCGGCGCGGCTTACATCTGGTCTACGTCCAGTTGGGATTGGGATGGGCCGGAGGCGGCGAAGTCGTGGCCGAATTTGGCGATCTCGACGTGGGATGTCGATGTTCAGGAAACGCTGGATTTTGTCGAAGCCGTTGTAAAAGTTTTCAAGAAACTCACTGCTGTAACGCTCGACTTCACGGTCAGCCAGATCAAGAACGCGCAGGCGGTTCTGTACAATTTGGTGTTCAGGAATGTCGCCAAAGATTTGGCCCAGATGCAGTTAATTTCGAAGGACTTTGCCTTGCCGGGAACCCAGGCGCTTCGTGAAATGCCGCCGGGAACTTATGAGTATCAGAAGGCGATCATCGGTATCCGGGTGAAGGCGCCCCAGACCGGAAATCGTTACGGTATTTCGGATTTGGTGCATCATGTCGATGTGCCTGATTTGAACGAGCGGGGAAATGATGTGATTACGGACATCGTGAACCCGACGAGCATTGCTCTCGTGAAGAACTTTCACATAGTACCGGAAGTTCAGGTTCAGGTCGTTGCCGGGGCAACGCCGTCCTTTGCAGAAGTTACGAATGTCACCACGAGTGGGTTTGATGTACAGTTGTTTGATAAGACGGCACCGACGACGAAGGTTACGGGCACGATCAGTTGGGCGGCAGTAGGATACTAGGAGAGAGAGATGGGACAAACGTATAACGACATTCCGTCCACGGATACGTTGACGGTCAGCCGTCAGAAAATCTTGGATCGAGACGATTCGATCAAGTCTTGTTTCTCTGGCACCACGCATCCGACGGCGGATTTGTTGATCGGGATGCTCAGTTACCGGACGGATTCGAATTCGCTTTTCGAATTGAAGTCCACCGGGCCGAGTATCTGGGTGCTGATCGCGGACCTTGACGACCCGCCGTCGTTGGGAAGCGAATTGACGAACCATTTAGCGGACCTTGCTGATCCGCACGCGGTTACTCCGGCTCAGATTGGTGCGCCTACGAACGCCACGTTCAACGCGCATACGGCGGATGTAGCTAATCCGCACGCGGTGACGAAAACGCAGGTTGGGTTGAGCGCGGTTCCGAATACCGACGCGACCAATGCGAGCAATCTGGCGTCGGGAACGATCCTCGAAGCCCGAATGGCGGTGGGGTCTAATGCCGACGGTCTTCGAACGGTTTCCACGGCTTCGCCTTCGGGTGGGGTGAATGGGGATATTTGGTTCAGGTATTGATCGTGGAAAAGTTTTGGCAAAAAGTTGATAAGACTGCGCCGAATGGCTGTTGGAATTGGATGGCCGGTTGTACTTCTGGTGGCTATGGCGAGTTTTGGTTTGGAAAAAAAATATGGAGTACGCATCGGTTAGCTTGGTGGTTGACGTATGGGTATATTCCCAAAAATAAAATGATTTTACATAAATGTGATAATCGGCGTTGTGTAAATCCGGAGCATCTATACCCTGGAACCAATACGGATAATATGCGGGATAGGTTAAATCGAGGAAAATGTCCTCGTGGGGAAACGCATCCTAATTCCAAAATGACTGTGAAAAAAGTGATTGAACTTAGGCAGCGATATGCGGCGGGGAATGAGACGGTGATGGAACTTGGATTAATTTACGGAATGTCTCAGTCCTCTGTTTCTAATATTATTAATAAGGTTCAATGGGGGCATATTTGAGATGGCTAATCCGCAAACTTTTGTGAAAGACGGTGGCGTTTGGCGCGCTATTCTTGAAGCTAGTGTCAAGGATGGGGGCGTTTGGCGAGATACGTTCGAAACGTTCGTTAAGGATGGGGGCGTTTGGAGACTGGTCGCGATCCCTGTGTTTTCGATTACGATCACGGCCAACCAGACCAATTATAATCTGCGAACGGTGTTGCTTGGTGCGCCTCATTTTTGGGATGGAACTACGATTGTTCTGGTTGAGCTTACGATCAATGCCGGTGTGACTATCGGGTCCGCTACGGCGGGGGCTACGGCGGCCTTAGATTTTGGAGCGGGCAATCCTGCGGGGATGTTGGTTATACTTGTTAATAATGGACGTATTCAGGGTCGAGGTGGCGCGGGTGGAGGCGGTGGAAGCGCGCAACCCCATGTCGCTAATAATGGTGGCGTAGGAGGGCTTGGCGGAACTGCATTACGTATGCGAGGAACCGAAGCCACTGTTACTAACGGGTCTGGTGAAATTTTTGGCGGTGGCGGTGGTGGCGGTGGTGGTGGCGCTTGGTCTGAACACTCGGACCCTGGTGAAGAACCGATTTCGCACCATCCTAGAGGGGGCGGCGGTGCTGGCGGTGGTCGTGGGACCAATAACAGTTCGGCAGGCGGTGGAGGTTCGGCTTCTGGTGGGGACACTAATCAGCCGGGTTCGTCTGGGGCTGCTGGGGGGTCTGGTGGACCGGGTGGTGGCGGTAATGGTGGTAACTTCCCGTTAGACAAGCGTGGCGGAAAAGGAGGGACTGGTGGTGCTGCTGGTGGGGGTGGGGCTACTGGTCAAACTGCCGTTGGTACTCTTGGGACTGGGGACTTTAAGGGTACTGGGGGTGGCGGTGGCGGTGGTGGAAATGCCGTCACGAAGGATGGAGCCACGTTGACGTTTGTTAGTGGGGGTGGTTCTCCGCAATTGCTGGGAGCGATTGTGTGAAAACGTTGATCATGTTTTCTGGGGGGACGGATAGTACTTGTTTGCTGTACCGTATGTTGACGACGACCGATGATCAGATTATCGTTCATCGGCTCCGGATGATGACTGAAAAAAGGATGACTAAAATTTCCTTAGCCGAGGATGTGGTTGTTCCACCGATTTTAAACTGGCTACGTACCAATTGTCGGGATTTTGAATATGACGAAAGCACGTTGGAAATGCCTGATCAGATTATGGTATATCCTCATTTTGGTTATGGTTATATTGGTGGTCTTTTGATGATAAATGGCGTAGCTGATCGCATGGTTACGTCAAGAATTAAAGAAGATACCCGCCCGCAAAGTTGCGTGAAATATGCAGTGGCTAGGGATATTTTTTATTCTCTTATGGAGCATGGGTTGGTTGATGGGGGCAGGTTGAGGTATGGTGGTAAGGTGGACGCGGAGTGGGAAGTTCCGCACGACCAGATTGGTAAAATCCACGAATACCGGATGATGCCACAAGAACTTATTGACCTTGTTTTGACTTGTCGGTATCCGGAGGTCGTAGATGGGAAGGTGGTAGCCTGTCAGACCTGTGAATTTTGTGTGAAAGTCGCGGCGTTTATGGTGGCGGCCAAGGACGAGACGATTGATGCCGATTTGTATGTCGATGCCCTTCTTAAGAAAAAAGGCGGGTTTCCGTATCATACGGTTTGCGTGCCGACTACGTTCAGGAGTGTGAAATGAAGACTTTGGTTTTGTTTACGGGTGGTCTCGACAGTACGTATATGCTGTGGAAGATACTGGCGGAAACCGATGACGAGATTTTTGCCCATCGTGTTCGGGAAAATCCGTTTAACAGTCCGTTAACCATAGCCGAGGACGGAGTGGCGTTTAGGATCACGGAGTGGTTGCAGAAGTATATGCGACCTTTTGAGTACAGCACGACGTTGATCGAATTTCCGCGTCCGCGTTCGAGTGCGGATAGAGTTATGCCGCGTCTGTATCCCCATGTGGAATGTGCTTTCGTGGCTGCTACGTTGATTTTGAACGGTTGGGCGGATCGTGTGGTTTCCGGTCGGACGATGGAGGAGCAGAACCCGACGGGAGTTTTCAAACACGGAATCAGCCGAGATATTTTTCGGACCATGATGGAATTCGGCGGTCCCACGAACAGGGGCGTCGATATAAAGTATGACCCTGAGCCGAATTCGCCGTTGGGTAAGAAATTGTTCACGTACTGGGATTGGCCGTTGCGTAAAATTGGCAGGCCGGTTATGTTCGCGGAACTTCCGATGGAGCTTCTTGAACTGGTGTTGTTTTGTTCGCATCCGAAGTTTATCAATTCGACGGAATGGGTGGCGTGCAAAGAGTGTCGGGCTTGTATCCGTTATCCCCGGATTGTCAAAAAAATGGCGAAGGGGGTGGATTGGGCCAAGATTTCCGAGGAAGAAATTAAGATCAAGAAGGGTGGTAAGTATGCCGAGTTCAAACTTGACAGGAAGAAGCGGTGTGATGATGATCCGCTTCCGAAGACGAATCTGTTCGATTTAGACAAGTTGGCGACGGAGATCAATCCGGAGAAGCTAAAGAAAATCGTGGCCCTTCTGAAATGAAATCGCTTATTCTATTTTCTGGGGGGACTGAGAGTACGGCGATCCTGTATGATCTGTTGAAGAACACGGATGATCAGGTATGGGCGCACCGAATTCATATGGGTATAAATCCGAAACGGAGATTGATTTCGGTTGCCGAGAAAATAGCCACTAGGAAAATATTAGATTGGATGGAGGAAAACGTTAGGCCCGTAGAGAATTTTTCGGAAACTTTTTTTGAGTTTCCTGAAGAACTTATTTTTCCAGGTCAGTATCTTCATGCGTTTATAGCCGGTACGTTGAACACGAATTATCAATTTGATAGAATTTTCTATGGGCAGAATTTAGAAGATTTAACTGAGAAAGATTATTTCTGGCGTCACATTACGCGGAGGATTTGGTTGGCTTTGAAGGCACATGGGAAGCCTCATTATCCTGGGAAATATAGGATTGACGGATGGGAGCCTATTCATACGGAATGGGTAGAACCGTATTCGGAAATGGGTAAAGTGGACGTTATGCCTTTGATTCCTCGTGAGCTTTGGGATTTTTTGGTTACGTGTGATTATCCTATAATTGAGGGTGAGAATTGGGAGGCTTGTCGTCGTTGTGTACCGTGTATTCGGTATCAGCGAACCTTAAGGTTCATTGCTGAAAAGAAGGAGCCAGTGTTGGCTCTTGATGTAGCTTTGCTTGAACGTCACGCTGGGAAGCACAGGTATAATCTTGTGGCCCCGATTTTTTCGGAGGAGTGAACGATGACTATCGAGTATGCGGAAATCCGCCATGTGAACGGGGTTAGGACGATTCTCAGTTTTTTCCCGCAGCCTGAGATCGCTGATCCGTTGGAGATCACGAAAGAGAAGTTTGGAGGCGAGGAGTTCTTGATCTATATTCCGGCGGAGCGAGACTCGGCGGAGATGGATGCCATCGCGGCGATGGACAAGGATACTCAGGAAGTGGTCGAACAGCCCCCGGAGATTTTCAAGACCCGAGTGATCCGCCATTTTAACATCGTGCCCAAGTCTGTGGTGGAGGTGAAGGAAATCATCGAACAGCGCGTCGAGGAATCGCGTCGGAACGCTATGCCGCATCTGGAAGTCGAGTTGGAATTGATGTGGCGGTATATTACCGCGATTTTGGATCGGCTGGCGCAGTTGAACGAGCCGGGAAATCCGCTGTCGTTTGTCCAAATTCCTCCCGAGGACATCACGGCCAAAGATACCTTCAAAGTAACGCGGGAAACGTTGCCGATGACCGGAGAGGACATCGGTAATTTTGATCCCGATCCGGTAGTTTGATGGGACGCAAAATTTCAGAGCTTGAACCGGCCTTCTCGGAGAAGGTCAACAAGATGCTCTCCGAACTTACGGAGATGCACATTGTGATGAAACCTTTTTGGACCGTGCGCCCGCCGCTGGTGCAGGCGGTGATGTGGCGTCAGTCGAGGTCTTCGAAAGAGATCGAGCGGGCCATCGACATGCTGGACAGCAAGGAAGCGCATTATCTGGCCGAGGTGCTGGATCATGTAGGGCCTCAGTACGGGCCGCCTATCACCAATGCTCTGCCGGGCCAGTCTTGGCACCAGTGGGGGCAAGCTATTGATCTGTTTTGGCTGGTGTCGGGTAAAGCCGTGTGGTCGGTACGCAAGAAGATTGACGGTCTGAACGGGTATCGAGAAATGTCTCGACGCGCTATCGAGAATGGGTTAACTTCCGGGGGTCGTTGGAAGGACTGGCCGCACGTTCAATTACGCTCCGAAGGGGCACCGACCCGGCTTTATAAATGGGTGCGTATCTCCAAAGTGATGGAGGATCGTTTTGGGCCAGTCCCGATTGTTTAAGAGGCTTGAGAACGTCAGTAAGCGCGTCAAGATCATCTCGGTCTTGGTCGTCGCTGCTGTCGGGTTCAGTACGTGGTATGTGAACGTAGGTCTCCCCCGGCCTATTCTCGCCTCTGAATTGTACGCTACCGAGACGCGGCTGTCCGCTGAGACCCAGAATGTCAAGGTTACGGCGATTTCTCATATAACGCAGGTTGAGCGGAAGCTTGGTGCCGAAATTTACGAGACCATGCGGGTGGCTGGTGATGCTTACGGCCAGTCTCTTGCAACCGCCAAACGGGCTGATCAAAGTTCCCTTGCGGAATTGAGGGAGCGAATTTGGCGATTGCGGCAAGCTAATAAGCGGGTTCCGCAGTTCATGCTAGATCACGAGATTAGGCTTAAAGGGGCGGTTGGTGAGTTCGAACGTAAGCAGCAAGAGCACATCCAGTGGCGCAAACGAAGGCGCCGTTAATTTACACCGGAGGGTGATATGAAGCTTTTCGATTTTCTTCCTGGCAAGAAAACGTATCTCGCGGCGTGGGGTACCATCTTCGGCGCTCTTGCCGCCGTCTTGACGAATGAGATCGCCGTTGCCGAGGGCGTCAAGCTCGCCGTCGAGGCGGTCATGGTGATGACGCTCCGCAAGGGGATCGCCTCCCGCTAAACGAGCACGTCATGTCAGTTCTTGTTCACGGTTTTCAGTACGATCCCCGAGCGAAGGGGGAGGATAACCCGAATACCAACACTTTTCCCCGTTGGGATGAGATGTTGGGGGTCACAGGGGCCGAGCGCCATTCGTGGTTCTCGGTCCCTATGACGTGGAAAAACTTCATTCTGGCACCGCTTAATGGGTACTGGAACCGGTATACGTGGGCTTGGGCCTTGGCTCTTGAAGAAGCTTCCCGAGTGGCTATGAGGTTGGGCAACTCCGCAGAGAAGCCGGATATTATTTGTCATAGCCTTGGAACTAGGGTAGTTCTCGCAGCGTTAGAGCAGGATGCTCCGGCGGGGCGAGTCTTGCTTTTGAATGGAGCGGAGTATTTGGACAAGGCGGCTAACGTTGCCCGCAACCGTCCGGATGTTGAATTCTTTTCTGTGATTGTGGGGACCGATGATGTTCTAAATTCGTTAGGGCGTTTTGCTCCGGGGTTCGGCGGAAGGTTTGTCGGGAATACTCCGTTGGGATTAGGGGCACCGCCGAATTGGACGGACCTGCCACTTGATAATGTAATTTTCCGGGGCCTGATGCAGCAGCTTTACGGCTGGGACATCCAGGGGGACAACCCGGATCAAATCGGAGATCATTGGTACAGTTTTGAATACGAAGGCAACTGGCCGCTCTACCGGGCGATTTTCGCTAGGGAGTGGCCTGTGAGGAGTGATTGAAATGAAACGTTTGAAACCTTTTCTCATCCTTTCCATGCTCGTGTTTCTAGGAGGCTGTTCCAGTGTTGCCGTTGGGGCGGCGCTTGGTTCGCTTGCTACGACGGTGGGCAGCTATACCATGACGGCCTTCAAGGATGATACCGTGCAGGCCGGGATTTGGCGACAGAGACACCAATCGCTTGTTCAAGATTGCCAGGGCGAATTAAAGAACGCGATTCGTTCTTTGGATCAGGGGCAATTCGACAAGACGATGAATATGTGCAACGCGATGTTGGAATGGAGCGCGGAGCAACAGCCTCGACTTCTGGCCGAACGTCTTGGCGAACGGGTGACGCGATACAAGGTCCGCAAGGAGAAAATTAAAGCTGGCGCCGTTATCCCGAAACCTGTTATGGTGCAGCCTCGCCCTGTGGAGCTACCCTCGGCGCTGGAAGGATCGGGAGCAGTCTCGCCTCCCGTGGACTTGCTTCCGGTCCAACCGACCAATTAGGATTAACTGGACTAGAAGGAGTGCGTTGAAATGGCCGGACAGGAAAGCCAAAGGTTCAACGATTGGGCCGATCTAAGCGCCGTGAATTTACCGCGTGCTGTGGATCATGTGGTCGGTACGACGGAAACAATCCTCAAACGTCCCGACGGAAAATCCGTGCTCTACTTGCACGCGGAGAACGCGCCGTTCCGAGCACGGCTTGGCGATCTTCGAGCCAAGACGTTTACCGCTGCCGTGAACGACGAGATCACGGTCACGGCTCACGATTATGAGACCGGGGATGGTCCGTTCGAGATGACCAACTCGGGCGGTGCCTTACCCGCCGGTCTCGCGGTCGATACTGATTATTTCATCGTTAAGGTCGATGCCGATAAATTCAAGGTGGCGCTGACCTTCGCGGATGCGCGGGCCGACGTTCCGGTGGTCGTGGACATCACGGGTACGGGATCGGGTACGCACACTATCGGCGGTATGCCGGTTTTGGTTCCCACGGCGGCGCCTAACACGGGTCACGGTTCGTTGCTCGTTCCCAATGGGGTGCTCCGGGTGCTCAGTGCCCCGAAGCTGGTCACAGTCGTTGGCTATGCGGCGACGGACGTTTTGGCCTTTTGGTGGACTTAATTAAAACTTGACTTAGGGCACTCAATCTTTTAAGTTCACATTATCGCAACCATCCGGGTACACGCCGTAAACAGCCGGGCCAAGGAGGTTCCAATGGAACACACCATGCTTTCACAGTTTTCGTAATTTCTCAGATCGGCGCCGACGGTTTACAGTCGGAAGTCATTTCGGAGGCGGGGGTCATTCCCCGCCTCTTGCGTTTGGACATGAAATTAACTTCACTTTCGGGCTTGACCTAGAATTATAAGTGCCTTATAATGCACTTGTAATTCAATATTCACCAAGGAGGGTGAAATGCTTAATACAGCATGTGCGGTACACGTTTTGAGGTCAAAGCTTGAACTTCTCGGTACCAGCGACAAGTCCTTTGCGGCTTCCATGATCGCTCAGTACGACAAAAAGGGCGGTCTCTCCCCCAAGCAACTTGAGTGGGTGGACAAACTGATCGTGCGGGCCGACACTCCCAAGAGCCATATCAAGAATGTCGAAGTCGGCGGGCTGGATAAGCTGGTTGATTTGTTCGATGAAGCCAAGAAGCATTTGGCGCATCCGAAAATCCGCATCAGCGTGGACTTCCAGACATACGCGCTTTCAGTCGCAGGGCCAGATGCGAAGAAGCCGGGCACGATCAATGTGACCGACGGTCGGCCTTACGGCCAGAACATATGGTTCGGTCGGGTATCCGTGGAAGGCGCATACGAGCCGGGGCGGAAGCTGGACAACCGCCAGATTATGAACGTGACGACGGCGCTTAAGTACATCGCAGCGGACCCCGCAAAGGCCGCGAGCGAGCATGGTGTCTTGACCGGTTACTGTTGCTTCTGTAATCGCTATTTGGACGATCCCAAAAGCACCGAGGTTGGATATGGTCCCGTATGCGCGAAGAAATGGAGCCTCCCTTGGGGGCAAAAAGGAAAAGCCGTATGAGCAAGTATACAGTATCGTTTACGGAGATTATGAGTCTGAGGGATACCGGAGAAGTTAGTGAAGCCTATGTTGCTTCAAATGATGAAGTGGGGTATTTTGCTCCTACAGATGAATTGCGAATTCAAATTAAAAATACGTTTGGGGGATAAAATGATACGAAAAATTTTTGCTATTGTAATGGCCGTGGTAGTTTTTGGCGGGATATTAACCTTTATGCTTTGGATCAATGATTGGGGGCAATCGGTGCCAAATGATTTGGTTCAGATGCTATGGGCTTTTAATTTTGTTACTTGGCCTATTCTGACTTATCACATACTCAAAAGTAAGTGATGTTGAAGCTCGCCATTAAATCCGGTCTGCCTCTAATCGCGGTCAAGACCAAGGACACGATGAATATCAAGGCCGTGATCAAATCGCTGGTCGATAAGGAAGCGGCGGAGTTAACGCAGGGAATTTTGAAAACCACGAATATGCACAATGTCGAGGGGAAACTATTTCTGGCGTTTAAAGGGAACGTCGATTTGTCTGATTTGAACGCGGTATATAATCGGATGGTGAATTCTGACTCCACCATCATTATCGTGAACCCTAAAGAAATACCGGATCAGGTTTTCGACGCCGGGGTGATGCCCGTGCCGAAGGAAATGGTTCACGAATTCCTGTCGAACGTGATGGCGCCGGAGGTGGTCGAAGCCATCATGCCGACGTTGGGCGGGATCACCATGCGTGAGATCGCAGAGATCGTACGCCTTACGAGCACGAGGGATGGCTGTTTGACCCCTCGGGGTATCATGGCTACCCGGAGAGAGTACTTGACGCCTGAGCAGGGCCTCAGCATCGTAGACACGGCTCTTGTCGCCTATTTACCGAACCCTGACCTTGTGGATTATGCGGAGTCGCGGAAGCACTTCTTTTTGGACCCGCCGAACCCGTTGCTGATGCCGAGAGGGCTGTTGGCCGATGGGCGTCCTGGCACCGGCAAAACGCAAGGAGCGAGGTATCTGGCGAATTTTTGGGGGGTGCCGCTGTTCCGTCTGGATATGACGGTTCAATCGAAATACGTGGGCGAGAGCGAAGGCAACATGGCCGACGCTTTATCGCAAATCAGTAACGAGGCGCCCTGTATTCTGCTATTCGATGAGGTCGAAAAAATGTTTTCGCACTCGGGGGGTGGTGACACTGGTGTCACCCTGCGATTGCTTGGGCAGCTTCTTTGGTTTTTGCAGGAGCATACGTCGCAGGTTTACGCTTTTATGACGACGAACAATAAAAAGGCGCTGCCTCCGGAGCTTTACCGAGAGGGGCGCGTGGACAAGGAAATGACCTTCGATGGCGCCGACAAAGCGAAAGCGTTTTTGATGATGGAAGTGCTAATCGACAGCATGGGACTTGCCGATAAAGTAGACCTGTCTCCGATTATAGAAGTCATCGAAAAATTTTATGGGGTGGGAAATGTACGGTCGGAGGCCGAAGTGAAAGGGTGGGTTTGTGAAGAACTCATTAAACAGCTTTAAGATTGACTTGATCCGTTTGGTTGATATGATTAACGTCTAAACTTCATGGAGGAAGTTATGGCCGATTTGCAAAAGATGATCGTAGGGTCCGAAGGAAGTCTGGACTATCTGGTCGTCGCCCAAAACGTCAATATCATGTTGGGCATTAAGCCCTTGTTCGAAACCTTCATTCACGGGGAAACAAAAGGAATGATGCTCGGGGCGCGTATCCGGGCGATCAATTCCACCGAGGATAACGTGGTGGAGTTGAAGGGGAAGGAAAAAGGCGCCGAAATCTCGATGACGTTCAAGGCCGCTTTTCCGGCGATCCGGTGGAGTGCTATAAACGAAAAGAGAGCCAGCGCCGTCCTTGGAATGATCATTCCGCGAAGTCCGTATCAGATCGAGGAAATCCGCGAAGCGGCGGAAGCCGTCCGATATTATGGAAAATTGGTCGAGTGGCTGCAAAGTCACGTTCCGGACGAAAAGATGTTCGTGATTTCGGTGGAAGCCGTCACCGAGTGGCTGCGAGCGCGGTACGAAGAAATGTTTGCGGATTACGAGAAGACGTACAAAATGGGACATCTTCTACTGCACGGCGAGATCAAGATCGACGGCGAAATGGAATATACCAATTCCATCATCGAAAAGCTGTTGAAGGGCAAGCCGAAACCGAAGCTGTCCCTGATCAACGGCGGAAAAAACGAGAACGGCGATACGGTTCATTAGAGGTCTGGATGCCTGGAAAGTTTATTTCCTCCGGTGCGCGTTGGATCAACGTCACTGACGGGGATGTTGTTGCCGGTGTTCTGTTGAGGGACATCGCCTACTGGATGACGAAAGCCTCCCACGAAATCGACGGCTACCGATATGCCTACGACATCCGCGAGCGTTGGACGCAGGATGCGTTTGGGTATTTTGTCAGTGATCGAATGATCGACGGAGTGACAGATAGGCTTATAGCGGATGGTCTGATCGAGAAAAGAGTTGGGCTACATCCTACCCGCAAAGGCCGTTGTACTTTCTTACGAATTACCGAAAAAGGGCAAGCAATATTTGATGGACAAAGTGGACGCTTCCTACATGGGCAAGTGAAGGAAGATTACATAAGGAAGTGTAGGGAAGCTACACATACTCCTTATATAACAGAAGGGAACTTACAGGAGGGAAGCGCAGCCGAGTGCATGTCCCCCCTTGAGGAAAGCAAAATGACAATGACAGTTAAGGAAACGCTGGCTCTGGCTGCTGCTAAGAAAAAGGAGCCGATCCCTGCCGACGTGAAATTAACTGCATCTAAAGTCTACGATCTGTGGGTAGAATTTCACACCGATGTATATCCGGGGATTTACGTAGAGCCGTGGACGCAAAAAGTGACAGGACAAATTTCATTGATGCTTGAGAAAGTGCCGCAGTCTGAGTGTAGACCGGCGCTCGAATACGCTATTCGGCATTGGGACGCTTTTGCGTTATACGCTGAGGAAACGACTTCGGCGTTTGATCTGCCGTCCATGCCGGACATCCTGATCGTGACACGGTTCGCCGGAGCGATGATTAATTTCTGGCGGAGCAGCTTGAAGTCTGCTACAGAGGGTGATGACAGTCATTCTTCTGGTATTCTTTTGAGCGACGTGTACAAGAAAAAATGACCAGTTTGAGCATAGCAGTTGATGGTCCGTACGATCCGGGTATTCTACAGCCCGACCTTCATGGTCGGCTGGTGCAGGACATTACGCGGATTTGCGAGACGGCGGGCATCCGGCCCCGTTACCTGACCCATTCGATGCAAGGGGTCTGCACCGAAGAAGAAATTGAGTGGGTGAGGAGCTTCAATTCCCATGAAGCCGATGGTATTCCTGGGGGGCTGTATTACGTCGGCTTGGAAACGGGTAAGGCTGTCGATCAGCGTATGATGGCGATGGCTGGCGCCTTGATCCGGAATTTCATTGACGCTCGCGTGATGACGGTCCACGATGCGGTCGAGTCGTATCGGTTTGGTCGGCATTGCTCGGTGTTGCTGATTCCTAATTTTTATATCGGAGCCAAAAAGGGGGGCGGTGTGCTGTTCGCTCCGCAGGTTTCCGTGCTTTGCAGTATGATTGATGAACGGTTCCGGAAGTCGCTGAGGACCGTGCTTTACGTGGAGAATGAGAACGCGATGGAGGATATGTATGGCACGGCCATGCGGAACCGCCTGAAAGGTTCGTACGCGACTATTAAGTTTTAGGTTCGTCTGGGAGTTTTGACTTGGCAAGTAACGGGGTGCTGTATCTGTCGTCTTTGATCGGGAAAGGCACCGTTAAAGACACAGAGATATTGCTGAGCGAAGGGAATATCGGACACCTGTTCGAGTTTGATCCCTCGGGTCTGGAACTCTACGAATTTGTGGGTGCGTTTATTGCGGAACATGGGAAGGTTCCGCATCCGGATACTGTCGCCAAGGAGGCGGGGATCATCCTGCCGCCGGTCAAAGAGGAGCCTAGCTATTATCGTGGGAAGCTTGATGACGCTCATATTACGCGAGGTTTGAAGATTGCGGTCGATGAAGCCAATTTTCATTTGAAAGGGAAGGGAGCAGACCCTCGGAAGGCCCTAGAGACCATCGCCAGCGCGACAAGTCATCTGTATATGCAGGACAACGCGGAACACTTCCTAGACCTACGAGAAGCCACCCCAGGCATTTTAGCGACGTATAAGGCGAAGTACGCTGCCGAGGAGCATGAGTACGGAATCGAGCTTGGGTGGGAGACGGTTGACAAAAGTTCGGGGGGCATCGTTGGCGGGGATTTGGTGTCAGTGATTGGTAGGCCCGGCATGGGCAAGACTTTCCAATTACTCTATTCAGCGAACCATGTGTGGCGGGTCCAGAAAAAAGTCCCGCTTTTCGTTTCTATGGAGATGGCGTTTCAGCCGTTGTTCGAACGGCAAGCCGCGATGACCGCCGGTATTCCGTATGATCAGGTGAAGACGGGCGGGTTGGCGACCATGCCCAAGGATCATTTTGGTGCTTTTACCAAAGGGCTGAAAAAGATTGAGGAAGCCGAGGTGCCGTTTTATTTCGTGGATGGGAACCTGACTTCGACGGTCCTCGATGTGGTGCTGCTCTGCCGCCAGTTGAAGCCCGATGTGGTGTTTATCGACGGCGCCTATCTGCTTAAGCATCCGAATTCTCGGCTTGGCAGGTACGAGCGGGTGGCCGAGAATTGCGACATGCTCAAACGCGACCTTGCGACGATCTGCGATGTGCCGGTAGTGGCATCCTGGCAGTTTAGCAAAGAGGCGGCGAAGAAAAAAGCCAAAAAGGGTGAGAAAATCGGGTTGGAGGATATAGGGTATTCCGACGCTATTCCGCAACACAGCACCATCGTTCTGGGGCTGTTCGAGGACGAGAGCGTGGAGACCATCAATCGGCGCCGGGTGGATATAATGAAGGGGCGGTCGGGTGAGATCGGGATGTTCTACATGAATTGGGATTTCAACACGATGGATTTCTCGGAAACAGTGCCGGACCTGGGAGCCAAGCTGGCGCATTTGTAATTGTACCATTTGGTACAATTGGCATTATGCAGTTAATTTCATTTAGGCCGGAGGGCAACTTCTGGCCATAGTTTTGCCATAGAAATGCCATAAGTATTAGGAAAAATAAATGCAATTAATTGCAAAAAAACATTTGCAATTTACGTGAAAACTACTATATTGAAGGTATACCAAGGACTTAGACACCAAGGAGGGTGCAGTGTCCGATAGTTTAATCCCGAGTAGCTTAGAAATTTCCTTTCTCAATTCTTTACAGAACGTGAGCATGACCCGCAGCGAAAGCCGCAAAGTCATTTTTCGTGTTCTTTCCCTGATCCCGGTTCTTTTGATTGTGATCGTTATCAAGCTTTTGATTGTAGGTGTCTGATGTTCAAGATTGGCGATCTCGTTTGGTATTTCGGCACCTACGGTCAGAATGGTCCTGTCGCCACAGTGATTACTGGTGTGGGCGAGCAGAACGATCAGGCGGTCTACGATACCGATGAGAGCCATTGGGGCTACGAGTATCAGTTTGAGGCTCGGAAGGAGTAGAAGTTCTTATTCAGGAGACGCCAGTGTCTAGGGGGGCGTTCATGTCTCCCTCTTTTTTTGTTTGTTGTTTGAGATAGCACGAATTAAGACTTGCAATTTCAGATCAATCTGGTAGACTTCTATTTATCAAGCCAAGGAGGGAATGATGGCTGTGAAATTGAAATACAAAGCGAACGGGAAAGGGGACGAGAAAACTCCCCTTGCCACGGAGGAAAGCAAGGCCGAGATTACGACGGAAGCCATTACGGCGGTGGATCGGATCGCGGTTCTTGAAACGTATCTGGCCGAACATAGCGCCCAGGTTGCCGACGAGGTTCAGGAATTGGGCGCGTTGAAGACCACGTTGCGGGACATCGCGGATCAGTTTGCGGAGCCGGACGAGAAGGTCACGATTTACGGCTTGGCGAACCGGGCGGAAATCGGTGCCAAGGGTCTTAAGCGGACGGTCAGTGACATCGTGGCGGTTCGTGCCATGATGGGAGCAAAGCAGTTCGATCAGCTTTGCTCGATCCCGCTGAAAGCCATTGACGATTATCTGACGCCCCCGCAAAGGGAGAAGGTTCTCGAAGTGGAACGTAGCGGAACGCGGAGCCTTTCCGTGAAGGAAGGGAGCGCCGCCCCGTCTATCGAAGTCAGCGAGAACGTAGAAGCCGAACTTTGAACCGGGATCAAATCAAAACGTTCCTGACGTTGGTTGGAACGTCCGCCACTGACGAGCAAGGGCCGTGGGTTAACGCTCGCTGTCCTTTTGCGCCGTGGCGTCACGAAAAAGGTACGGATAACAACCCGTCGTTCGGGTTGAAAGAGTCCCAAGGGTCATCGCGGGCGTATTGCTTTTCGTGTGGGTTCCACGGTGAAGCTGCCGATGTTGTGTTGGAACTTCGCGGGTATCTAGGCCAGACACCCAAGGGAAGCAAATACGATCTCAAAACAGCGATGGCTATGGCGATGGTCGAGGGCGGGGGGAGTCTTCTGCCCTCGATTATCCTTGATGATGCGTCCTTGCCCAAGGATCATACGAAGCCGCTGATGGCGTTTCCCGAGGCTCTGATAAAAAAGTGGCCGGATGCGTGGGACGTTCACGATGCCCGCGAGTACCTGAAAAGCCGATACGTGCCCAAGACGGTTTCCGACCGGTTGGACTTGCGGTGGGACGCTAACGAGCGGAGGATTTGCTTTTTGCGTCGGGACTTCCACGGAGTGCTTTACGGTATTCACGGTCGGGCGGTCGATAAGTCTGTGAAAATGAAATACCGTATGTACCGGTGGGATACGCATACGAATTCGCGGGTTTGGTTTGGGGAGGATCATGTTGATTTTGACAAGCCCGTGGTTTTCGCGGAGAGCGTGTTTGATCTGGCGTCCCTGTTTCGGGTCTATCGGAATGTGGTCACGCCGCTGAGCGCGACGGTGCCGGTGGCGAAACTCGAACGGATGGCGGATGCTTATTTCATCATTACGGTTTTTGACGCTGATCTCGCGGGGAACCGGGCGCGGGAAAAAGTGGATAGCGTTATGGGGTCACATCGCCATATCCGCCATATTATTTTGCCGCAGGGAACCGATGCGGGGAACCTGACGATCATGCACTGTGCGATGTTGTTGGATGATTTCGTGACCCTCGACAAATTCCTTGCCCATTAAAAAGAAAGAGAGTACAGTTTTCGCGTGAAATGATTTCACAGAGAGTTGTCTTAGCCAACGTGAGGAAAATATGGTTGTGAAGATCAAGGGCGCTGCTACCTCGTCCTCAGTCGTAGGTGGCAATGGAACTCCCTCCACTATTCACCTTAAAACCGGAGTCGAGGCCAAAGCGGCGCTCGACAAGGATGACGCCCGAGCCGAAGCGGCGGAGGCCGAGTACGGGAAGCTTTGGCGGTTCGGTATCCCCAAGGGAAATCTGGACGAGGATTTCAAGATCACGTTCCTTGACGGGACAGTGACCGAGGACGGCGTTCTCGACGGGCCGATGTTCTATGAGCATTTTCTGTACGGCCCGCAGGGGTGGCGTCCCTATACGTGCATCAAGGCTATCGGAGAGGAGCCTTGCCCGCTTTGCGAAGGGGGTGACACTCCGGCGCTCGTACAGGCGCTTACCGTCATTGACCATACTCACTATCAGGCCGACGACGGGACGGTCTACAAGGACCGCAAAAAGCTGTTCGTTGCTAAGCGCAAGACGATTAAGATGCTCTACAAGTACGCGGAGAAAAAGAGCGGTCTTGGGGGCTGCACTTTCGAGGTTTCGCGTACGGGTCCGAAGGAACCGCGTGTCGGCAACGTCTACGAATTCATCGAGAAGAACGACATCGAGGCACTCGCCAAGGTGTACGGTCACGATGAAACCAAGCCCGCCGTTTACGCCGATGAAATTACGGTCTACTCGGCTTCGGAAATGAAGAAGATGGGGTTGGGACCGGCCACCGTTACCGTCGGTCAGAAGAACGCCCCGGCTTCGGACGTTGGAGCCGAACTGTAAGGTCGGCTATATCCACCCAGCGTTTGTTGGTGGTGGGGGTCGAGCCACGGCCTCCAATCTTGGCTCCCCCCACCATTCTTTTGCTTCAAGGAGGAAGCTCTGAACGTTTTCAAGCAATTGAAAATTGATGTTCCGCCGCTGTGGTTTGGCGCGGTTGCTGCGTATCCGTGTACGCAGCACGATTCGATTAGGCTACTTGAGAATTTCACGCTTTTGTCGCGGTTCGGGGAGCCGGTTCCGCTGGCGACGTATGACCAGCGGCGTTCGTTGCTGTATGTGCCCAGGCGTCTTGCTCCGATGGAAGGTGATGATCGCCGGTATTCTGGTCCTGAAATTAATTTCATCTCTAGCGTGGTGTATCGCAATCCGGAGCAGGAAAAATTTACCGACAATTGCCTTGAATTTCTACTGAATGACGAGTCCTTGATCGCCCAAGCATCGACGGGTTTTGGGAAAACGGTTTTGGCGATGAAAATTATCGAGGCGGTTGGGCTTTCGACGTTGATCGTTGTCCATAAAGAGGATTTGGTGAAGCAGTGGAGGGCGGCGTTGTCGGAGTTTCTTGGGTTGACCCCGAAAGAAATCGGGCTGATCCGACAGGACACGGTTAGGGTGGCGGGGTGTCCTGTGACTATCGCCATGTTGCAGAGCGTTTCGATCCTTGATCGTTATCCGTCGTGGATCAGGGAGGCGTTTGGGTTCGTGATTTTCGATGAGGTTCATAGGCTCGCTGCCGAGACGTTCAGTCGGGCGGCGTCTTTGTTCAATTCGAAACTGCGGTTGGGGATGTCGGCTACAGCGAAGCGTCGGGACGGGAAAGAGTTCGTGTTCGAAGCTCATATCGGGCCGGTGCGGGTGCTTTCGAAGTTGATTGCGGTGCCGCCGAAGGTACTTAGGTTTTCGACTGAGTGGAAGGTGCCGATGGTCCCGCGTCGGGACAAGAGTACGGGGAAGGTTTACTTGATCCCTCTCCCTCACAAGGCGGGGAAGTTGGGGCATGTTTTGAAGCACCTGTCCCAAGACCTAAGGCGTAACGATTTACTCGCGGGATTTGTGTATTCGTCGTATAAAAAAGATCGTAATGTGGTGTTCTTTTCTGATAGACTGGCGCACTTGGATCAGGTCAAAGCGATGGTTCGTGGCAAGGGAGTGCCGACGATTGACATGGCGCTTTATGTTGGCGGGATGACGGACAAGGAACGTGATCACGCGGCGGGCAAGCGGGTGATTTTCGCCACGTACAAAATGATGGAGGAGGGCACCGATATTCCGTGGCTCGACACTTGCGTCATGGGAACGCCGAGAGCCAACGTGGAGCAGTTGGTGGGGCGTATCCTGCGGGAGTATCCGGGCAAGAAGGAGCCTGTGGTTTTCGATCTGATCGACGTAAATAGTCCGGTGTTCGTGGGGTACAGCCGTACCAGAGATCGGACGTATGCAAAGCTCGGCGGTCAGGTCAAATATATGGAATGAGGAGGACTAAGTGACTGTCATTATTAAGAAGGACGGCTCGAACTTGTTAGCGAAGAAGATCGTCGCTAAGAAGGCCATTGCTTCCGTGACGAAAGAGACCCCCGACGGTGTGGTCGCGCAGCACTCGGAGGTCGTCGGAGAGCATTTGTTTGCGGAGCCTATGTGTAATATCGGGGTTTCGGCAGGAGCGACGATGCCGGTGGTCGCCTATGGCAACGTGAAGATCGGGGTCAGTTTGAACATGCCCTGTGTCGAGGAGGAATTGGACGAGACGTTTGCCGTGGCGAAGGCGTGGGTGGATGCTAAAATGGAACTGCTCACCAATGAGGTGAACGAGGAGTACGGGGACAAGTCCAGTGGGTAATGGGGAGCCTGTTCCCCATAAGGCTAACGGGCGTCCGCTCGATGCCTACGAGCGGGAGATCATCGTCATTTTGATGGAGGAAGCCGCCGAGGTTATCATGGCGGCGTCGAAAATGTTGCGGTTTGGTAGCGATGCGACGTGGGAGAGTGGTGGCAAGACGCTTTCCAATCACGCTGAATTATCGCTTGAGATCGGTGATTTGAACGTGATGATTGCCCGTGCGATTAAGATTATGCTAGTCCATCCGGAACACATTACCGCCGGGGAAGTTCGTAAGGAACACCGGTTGCGGAAGTATATGCAGTATGCTCATGGGGGTGCTTCGCGTGTCTGATACCAAACAACTGTTCAAGGAATTTCAGAAAGAGTACGGCGAGAAGATTGGGGGTCAAGATTATGAACTGATCGACATCGTACGTATTCCGACAGGATATTTTGCTTTCGATCTGGCGTCCGGTGGGGGCTTCCCCCGAGGGCGTATCTCAATCATTTATGGCCCCGAGTCGAGCGGCAAGACCAACCTGGTTTTGAAGCTGATTGCAAATCACCAGCGTTTGTGGCCTGACCAGCAATGCGTGTTTTTCGACATCGAGAATACGTACGATCCGGATTGGGCGGAGAAGCTTGGGGTGAATAACAAGGCTCTGTATTTGTCGAAGCCGGAATATGCTGAGCAGTGTGTGGATATGGTAGAGTCGCTGCTTCGGGCTACCGATATAGGGCTGGTTGCCATTGACAGCTTAGCCGCGATGGTGACGACGCAGGAGTTCAATTCCAGTGCTGAGAAGGCCAATGTTGGCGGCTCTGCTTTGGCCGTGGGGAAGCTGATACGAAAATCGGTTCTTTCTTTAACTCGTGCTGAGAAAGAAAATCGGATGCCTTCGTTGGTGTTGGTAAATCAGACGCGATGGAAAATCGGAAAGTACGGAAATCCCGAGACGCAGCCGGGGGGCAATGCCCCTCAATTTGCGTGTTCAATGAGGGTGCGAACGTACGGCAAGAACATTACGGACCCCAAGATTAACGATCATTTGCCTATACGGAAAAAGACTTCGATAGTGATCAACAAATGGAAGGTTCCGATCCTGTATGACGCTGCCGAGTACGAGATGGTGTGTGTTCCTCATAAGGGTTTGAAGGTCGGAGACTGCGACGATTGGGGAACGGTGTCGGCTTATCTTGAACAGTATGAGTTGCACGGCAAAACGGAGGATGGGAAACGGTGGCATTTGGCCGGGGAGGAGTATAAAACGTTGAAGGCGTGCAAGGAGCGGTACTATAGCGATCCCGATCTTGCCGACGCCCTGCGGTCTATGCTGGTCACTAAGATAGGCGAGGAAAACGAGGCAGTGGTCACAGGTGTATCTCAGAAGAAGGATGAAGACGTTGGGTGACAATGTTTTCGTCAAGCGCCGGGAGAAGCGTCCCCGAGGAGACGGTGCCGAGAAGAAATTCTTTAAGCGCATAGGGGGCAAGGCGACCCCGGCGTCCGGTGCTATGCCGGGGGTCAAGGGTGACGGACACGATAAGGAGGGGCGGTTTAAGATCGAGTGCAAGAGCACGGAAAAGTATCGGATGGGTGTTCAGTATGAGTGGTTGCGGAAGATCGTAAAAGAAGCCACTCGGGTTGGGATGCTCCCGGCGCTGTCGGTGCTGTTCGTGACTGCCAGTGGGGAGGTGCGGCAGGGCGGTTCGTGGGTGATGATCCCTGAACGGGTGTTCAAACGGTTGATTGAGGAAACAGAGGGGAACGAGGGGATCGGTTTATGATCGTGATCAGTCTGCAAATGTGGCCGAATGGGATGTCGGATAAAGCCTACGATCTTGGGCGGGCGTACATTTGGAACGATGGATCGGGCACCACGAAGCGGCGTAATTATCAGATTAGGGTGTGCCGTCGAGGCAAGCATACCTTTCACGATGCGTTGAATTCACCGACGAGGACTGGCGCGTTGAAGAAATTTCCCAGCGAGTCGTACAATGTTTGGCGCCTGATCGTGCGGGCGCTTAAGGAGTGCTTTCCCGAGGAGGGGTAAATGGACAATCGACGGTTTCGACCGATTACGAATATTGGGGCGTATCTGATCCAGAAGGGGATCGTGACGGTCGAGGATTTATCTCGCCATATTCCGTTCACCCGGTTTGGCAAGGTTATGGGCAAGGACGTGAAGCGGAGGATCATGCACGATCACTACTACGCGAACCGCATGAGGAATTATCTTGCTCGGGAGGCTCGGCCTGAAAAAGTGAAGAAGGCCCACGCGATTATCAACAGCATGACGAACTGGCAGCGGAACCAGTGGGCCAAGAAAAAATATCCCGGTTGTAACCACGTCCAGCACGACTATAATCTGAAAACGTTGCGGCGGTATGCGGCGATGGAGCGCCCGGCCTGATGAAGTTTGTGAAAAATTTAATGCCGTCTGCTGGACACAAAGCGAAAAGCTTAAAGTACGCTTTACACAAAACGATGCAATATTGGCGGGCGGGGCGTGCCCACCAAGTCGTCCATGCGTCCGATGTCACTGATTTTGAAAACCTATTTTGCCCTCGGCAGTATGCTTTGCTTGATTTGACCGACAAGAAGCGTAAGGATCGGTGGGTGACGACTTCGATGGATTTGACGTTTCATATTGGGCGATGGGTTGCCAGCTACATTGTCCATACGGCGTCGGAGGCCGGGATTGCCGTCGGGGATTGGGAGTGCGAGGGCTGTGGTAAGATTTACAAATTTGTGAAAATTCCGGTCAAATGTTCATGCAAGCATAAGTCGTTTGCGTATCGGGAGGTTCGGTTCAAGTCGGAGGTGAGCGGGATTTCCGGAGGGATCGACTTGTTGGTCGATTTTGGCGCACCGAAATTGTTCGCGGTCGAGATCAAGACCATCGACAAAATTAGGTTTAAGGAATTGAAGGGGCCGTTGGCGGAGCATCGACTGAGGACGAATTTGTATCTACGGCTCATTGCGGAGGATGGGTCGCATCATGCGAAACGGGTGAACACGAAAGAGGCGTTGTTGATCTACTCCACGAAGGGTGGTTACGGGGTCAAGGATACGAAGCTGAAAGACTGGGATTTGCATGAACAGTTCAGCCCGTTCAAGGAGTATTGGATCAAGCGTGACGACGAGGCGACGGAATACGGGTCTAAGCAAGCCAAGAAGCTGTTGGACTGGCGCAGCAATAACGGGCCGATGCCGGATGGGGTGTGTCCGTCGATGTTCTGCAAGACTGCGAAAGACTGTCCCGTGATTTCCGAATGTTTTGGCGGTTCTTATCCTGCCGGATACCCTTTGTATAAAGAAGAATAATTGTTATACTTCCCCCTAAGCACTCGGAGGAGGTTATGGAGCGGTTTTGGAATAAGGTAGAGAAACAGGGTGATGGCTGCTGGAACTGGATTGCGGCGAAAACTCCGGCAGGTTATGGTATGTTTCAGGTGGGGGTGGGGGTTACGCGGAGAGCACATCGGGTTGCTTGGATGTTGACGCATGGTGATATTCCTAAAGGTATTTTTTGTCTGCATCACTGTGATAATCGTCTTTGTGTGAATCCGGAACATTTGTATTTGGGGACGCATCAAGACAATATGAATGATATGGCAGCGCGGGAGCGCGCTCCTCGTGGGGAAAAACACCATAAATCTAAAATGACTGCGGAGAAGGTAATTGAGCTTCGTCAGCAGTACGCTAATGGTGAGGGAACGATGGAGCAGCTTGGATTAATTTATGGAATTAACAAGGCATCGGCCCGCCAGATTATTCGAGAGATTTGGTGGAGGCACGTTTGAGATGATCGTATCGTTGGGGTTAGATATTTCGACCAAGACAGGAGCCGTGGTGCTTGCTGGCAATGCTCCGTTCATTCTCTATGAGGGAGAGTGGAGTTCGAGGGAGAAGGGCCTGGACCGGTGTTCGGAGATCGCCGGGCAGATGCTCGAAGTTATGAATGAATACGCTCCGGACATCGTAGTTATCGAAGGCTACGGGTTTGCCAACAAGCATACGCTCGTGACGCTCGTTGAGGTTGGAACCATTTTAAGATATTTCCTGCGGCAGAGTGACCAGAAGTACGTTTTGGTGGCTCCGAACGCTCTGAAAAAGTTCGTGACGAACAAGGGAAATTCCAAAAAAGAGGAAATGCTTTTTTGGGTGTATAAGCGGTGGGGGTTCGAGGCTAAGTCGAACAATACGGCGGATGCGTTCGGGCTGGCGAGGATCGGTTTGGCCTTGAAGGGGCCGGTTGATGCGAAGCATTTGACTAAGCCGATGAAAGAGGTACTCAAAAAAATAGACCTATCCTGCAATTAATTTCATTGACCTATATAATGTACCGTGATAGTGTATCTGGTGGACAAAGGATTGTTAAGTTAACCTGTCTGGAAGGAGGGGCGTGAAATGGCCCAAAAATCAGCGACGATGAAGTTGCTCGACACGAAGAAAGGCGAAGCAGCGTCGAGTGACGATACTCCGATTTTGGAGGGGGAGCCTTCCGCCGCCGAAATCAACAAGATGGGTGCCAAGGCCCTAAATGCTTGGTATAAGGCGCACGAGGAAGCCATCGAAATCACCGATTGGCTCGAATTGCTGGTCGATGACAAGCGCAAGAACGTGATCGAGGCTCTCGAAGCTTTGGCATCGGCGGTCAAGGAGGCCGAGGCGGAGGACGCCAAGAAGGCGAAGAAAGCCGAGAAGGCCAAGGCTAAGATCGACGCCAAGAAGGCCGCAGATGAAGGCCCGTCTCAGGATGAAGTGAAGGCGGCGTTGGAGAAGGCGGTTTCGGATAAGAAGGCCAAGGATGCCAAGGCCGCGAAAGAAAAGCCCAAGGTTAAGGGAACGGCAGTGGCGAAGAAGACGGCGAAGGAAGGCGAAGTCATTCCGCCCGACTTCATTTCGAAAACCGCTACCGAAATCGAGAACGTCAAGACCCAGGAGGACGCCGAGGCGGCGATTTCCCAATTGCTCGAAGCCGAGGGTGTCAACGTCTTCAAATTGGGCGGCTATCTGTCCGTGGTTCAACAGCATCAGTGGTTCGGGGATCACGAGAATTTCAGGGAGTACGTCCAGAACACGTTCGGCATGTCCTACCGCAAGGCGAAATATCTCACGGACATCTACACCGGCTTGTTGGAGTCGGGTATTTCGTGGGAGAAGGTCGCCAAGATCGGCTGGACGAAGATGGCGGCGATGATTTCCATCCTGACCGTCGAGAACGTGGACGAGTGGGTCAAGAAGGCCGAAAGCATGAAGACCCTGCAACTGATTGCGGAGGTCGATGCGAAAAAGAAAGCGGCTATTTCGCCCGACGGCAAGGCCACGGAAGTCGCCACGGTTACGACCAAAACGTTCAAGCTTCACGCCGATCAGCGGGAAACCATTATGCTGGCTTTGGAGAAAGCCCGTGAACAGTCCGGTACCGAAGTGGACGCCGTGGCGTTGGAGCATATCTGCCTCGACTTCATGGCTGGACCCACCAAGACGGGCGAGTCCAAAACGATCACGTCGAAGAAGTTTTACGAGGATCGGCTGGCCGCTCACAGCGGCGACATCGGCAAGACGCTCGAAGACGTGTTCGCGGGGTTCGAGGAAGTGTTCCCCAACGTGAACGTGGAGGTCGGCTAACCTTTCTCAGACCAAGGAGGTTCTGTGAGTGGCTATTCGATTGTTCATCGGTCCTGTCCAAAAGAGGGACGGAGAGTGCTACGGTTTCAAAACCGCTCAGGGTGGGCGCGCTCCGTCTTTCGGGGTTTTGCTTTACGTGACTAAGCGTGAGGCCAAGTCCCAGCGGGAGAATTTGCTTGAAGCGAGAAATGCTGTACGGGTGTCGTCGGACAATTTGGTTCACGAAATTTACGATGCGCTGATGGAGCAGCACGACACAGCATGACCATTACGATCAAGAAAGGTGCTGGTAAGAGGTTGTTGAAGCAGCACAGTGCGCCGCCTGTGGGGCGGGTGATCCTTAAAGGGTTTCACTCTCCCAGGCCGATGAACCCGTGGCCCCCTGTCGAGTTCTGTAGCCTCTGCGGTCTTGGTAAGCCCGCAACGTGGATGCAGAAGACGTGTGCTTGCGCCGGGTTTCGTGGAAAAGGTGAGTACGTGAAGATGACGCCGCACCGAGCGGCTGTCCTCGATGAAGCGTATGGCGAGGCGGAGCGGGCTAAAGGAAAGGTTTCGTGATGGATGCAAGGCCGGGAGACATCATCGGGTACGATTACGCTTGGGTAGTAGAAGACCCGAATACCCCGGCGGATACTCCGAATTATTGGGCTGGTGGCGGGAGGTTTGCCAGGAACCACATGCAAGCGATCCGGTTTGCTCGCGAGGAAGACGCTATGCGGTGCGCCAAGTCGGTATTTAAGGGGATGTTTCCCCGTATCGTTCGGCACGGTTGGCAGCGGGGATTGAACAGGGTTCAGCTTGAGCCGGATATTAGCTTGACCGAGTGTCATCAAGAGTTGGGTAAGGCCAAGCGTCGTATCGAGGAATTGCAGAAAATTATCGAGGGCGGTCGTTTCGATCCCCAGGTGGAGGAGTAGGATGCCGAGTTCTCGTTTTTCCAGTTTGATGCAGCAATTGTCGGAGCTTCCGCATGGCGATCTGAAATTGATCGCGGTGAAGATAAAGGCGAAGGTGTCGCATACCCCGCACCCGTCGGAGGCCGATTATTGCGATGCTATCCACGAGGCTGCAACGGAGTTAGTGCGGGAGTGTGGGGATGCTGGCGCCTAGCGATCTTCGAAAGATTAAGTTTAAGTGTGCGGACGGGAAGTTCCGGAAGGTCGTCAATATTGGGCGGTTGGAGAATGGCGACATCATTCGTTTCTACGATCCCGACGGTAAGGGGTACGTTCTGTACAAGGTTATGAGGCGCCCGCAACTTGCGGTGCAGCCGTATCAGGAGGAAGTCGATGGGCACTGAGATAGCTTTACCGCCGGGTGATCCGATGAAATCGTTCGAGGAAAAGGTGATCGAAAAACTGCGGACGGACATCGGAGACATGATCCCCGATGACGTGTTGGCGGGGCTGGTTCAGAAGGCCGTCGAGGAACAGTTTTTTAAGCCGGTGATCCAGAGGGATCAGTATGAGCGTATCGCGTCTGAGAAACCGTCGTGGTTCGTTCAGGAGGTTGTGAAGGTCGCGGAGCCGGTGTTGAAGGAGTATGTCAAAAAGCACATTGGGAATTGGGAGGGGGAGATCACGAAGGCTGTGCATGATTTTCTGAAAGAGGAAAATTTGTTGTTGATGGTGATGGCGGCTATGCGGCAACAGACGTTGGAACAAATCGAGGAAGTGACCAGTCGGTTAATTGACCGTTACCGGCAGGGTGGAGGTTTCTGACATGCCGAGGCTGCACAGCTTGGAACCGTGTTCGAAGTGCCCGTTTTTGCGGACGAGCGCCCCTGGTTGGTTGGGAGCCTCCACCCCTAAAGGGTTCATGCAGAGTGTGTTCATGCAGGAGTGCCACATGCCTTGTCACGGTGAAATCGACTATGAGAAATCCGATTGGCGAGAGAAGCAGCTTCCCGAAGCGCCGCTGTGTGCCGGGTCACTCATAATGATGCGGAACGCTTGCAAAATGCCCCGAGACGATTATTTGGCGAAGGCCGTCGGGGCGGTGTGCAGTTCGGAGGATGTGTTCAAAACTCCCGTCGAGTTCATCAAGCACCACACTGAGAGGCCAGGGCTGTGATCACGATTAATCACGCTGCCATAGCGAAGTTGATGGGGGGTGCGGAGGTCAAGTTTTCGGTGGACGCCAAAACCCCGGCGGATTGGGCAAAGTTTATTTGCAATTTGGTTGCTCTGCATCCGGAGACGCCCGGTACGAAGTGGGAGATCATCGAAATGATTATCGAGGCGGGTTGCACCGCCGGGTATCTTACCGGGCTTAAAATGGCGGTTGCCAAGTTCGAGAGAAACCGGAGGATCGTTCTTGATAATATAGACCGTGATCAGTCCCCAGATTTAGAGGAACTTTTGCGGCAGGAAGTTAAGGGGCTTAACTGCACCATCGGCGTGTTGAAGGATATGATTGAGGAAGGACCGCCCAAGGATTAAGATGGTGGACCCGACAGAGCTAAAGCCACTGTTTCACGAGGCGATTGAACAAATGCTGACGATAGATCGGTCGGCTTTTCGGTCAGTGTATCCGTCTCGGATTGCGCTTCGTAAAATGAAGAACCGGCTTCGGATTTTGTTGGAAGAATTGCCCGGAGACGTGATGGTGATCGAATTGCGAGAGGCATTGGAGGAGTGATCGAAATGTGGGAAACGACGATAGCGATACTTTCGGGGGCGGTTGCGTTCGTGGCGAAGGTGGTCTTGTTTGTGGCGGTGGTGTGCATGATGCTCGCTCTTATCCTGGCTTTCATGGGGATGTTGTCAGGACGCCCCGGATTGAAGCCGATGGAGCCGGACGAGGAGTACCGAATGTTTCGGGAGAGCGGTCTTTCGCACAAGGAAGCGTTGGATTTGCAGGAACGGGGTGACGAATGGGATGGTGGGAGTAGCCGATGAAAGCGGCGCTCCACAAGGAAATTGAATGGTTGGAGAAGAAAGATGAAGACGTTTGAGTATTGCGTGAAGTACGGGCCGGGAGCGGCGGCTATCGAACAAGAGGCCCAACTTAATCAAATGGGTAAGGATGGGTGGGAGCTTGTGGGTGTGTATGATCAGGATATTGCGTCGTCGGTGTTTTACTTTAAGCGTCAGATCGGTGACGATCCTCCGATTATCGTGAACCTGTCCCTTCCGGGGGCGGCTGGATACCCGCAACCGCATTTTGGGGGTGGTGGACAAAAAGATCCTTCGGGTAGCGGGGGAGGTGATCAGGGTGGCCCGGAGGGGACTTCTGGTGACAAAGTGCGGGAGTTACCCCCAGGATTGGGTTAAGGCCGGTTCGTCTAATGGTAGGACATCAGAATTTCACTCTGGCAAAGCGGGTTCGATTCCCGTACCGGCTTCCAAAGGAGTAGGGAATATGCAGAGAGATGAACACAGGTTTCAGTTTAGCGCCGATAAGATTGCCGAAGCGGCGAAGAAGGAGGAAGATTACTGTGAGGACCGTATCCTGTATTGGGAGAAGCGGCAGCAAGCCGCTGCCGTAGAGGCGGCGAAGTCAACGGTTCATGTGAAGGAGATCGCGGTCACGGGTGGGAAGTCGTACGAGATCGTCATTGACCAGACCCCCGCCCGAGAGCTTTCCCGGTGTGCGGATAAGCTTCGGGATCATCGTAAACGGGCGGATCAGTTCCGGATCGAGGCGGCGACGTATGCCAGTCAGAAGGAGCGGGTGTACGATCTGGACCCCGAGGATGTTCTGCATTTCCGGTTGATGGGCGGAGAACGTCCCAAGTGATCGACTTTCTGGGCATAGAGTGGGTAATTTTTATCAGGACGGCGTTTCTCCTGATCGCTATCGGGTTGGCTATCTTCGTTTGGCATTATTTCAAGGCGTGGCGGGCAATGCGAGGAAAGGACATTTGGAAACTCCGCTATAGATGGCGGAGGAAGCGGTGATGGACGTGGGCGGAGTATTTCTCATGGTAGGCGTGATCTTCATGGTGGTCGGTGTTTGGAAAATAGCCCAATCGCATATAGAGGCGGCTAGATTACTCCGGGCTGTGGAGAGAGCTAAGTCAATATGGGTTCCAAAGAACGGGCGGAGTACTGCCCATAACAAGGAGTAAGGTCGATGGAATTGAGTTCAGGACAGATTAGTGCGATGAAGTCGTTGGCTATGAGCAATTATAACGTCATCCGTTGTGACACGCAGGTTGCTCGTGCCCTACAGCGTAGGAAGCTCGTCAAACTGGTGGGGGTTTCTTGGAGTCGTCTTCATTACGTCGTGCCTACGGCTAAGGGGCAGCGTGTGGGGGAAAAACTCATAGCGTAATCAGCCAGTGAATTGTCACAGGTGGCAATGACAATCGGTAAAATTGTCACAGTTGCTCTGAACATGAAATTAACTGCAACAAGGGTAAGAAAACGGCGCTTTTCTGCGAAAAAACATAAGGGTGTTTACATCATTCCCACTCGCAAGGATGACAAACAAAGCGAAAGCGTCGGCCTGGGAGGTTTTGAGTGGATATACCGTACGTTTTGAAAAAGCCGGAGTGGGTGGGGGAGAGGCATGATGGACAGCCCCCGAATTTAACGGACAGTACGTATGCAGCTTTTGGGGCGAAGATTTGCCCAAGCTGCCAATCGAAGGAAGTCGTTAGGTTTGGGTCTCCGGAAGTCCGGCGCCAGGAGTGTCTGGTGGATATGGCTTGCATACTGTGCAGTTTTTCGTGGAAGTCGAAATTTGAACTAAGTGGGTTTCGGGTGGGAAATCCGATGCCGACGCAACGGTCGAAAGGAAGTGGACGAAATGACGGTGAGAATAGCGAGTAGGATGATCGACGCGGCGATGGCGTCAGGTCGTCATCGGGAAATAATCATGGACGAGGACGGGCTTCATGCTTGGTGCCACGTCTACCACAATCCCGGCGATCACGACGATATGCACTGCCACAATCAAGATCAGATTTTCTACGTGATCGAGGGCAAGCTGCTGGTTACGTACAAGCATACGGACAATCTGGATGCCGAGACGACGGCGCCGTTGCTCCCTGGCATGGCGGCTATAATCCGGGCGGGCGATTGGTACCAGTTGACGAACATGGGTGATGGCCGGTTGGTCATGCTCGGAGTTCGGTCGGGCCGGAACAATGAGGCCACGCACATCAACTTCAAAACCAAAGTTGATTTGAAAGTGGGATCACCGGACGGCCATTCGAACCCGATGAACCGGGACGATCTCTAAGTCTACTTTTCTATTGCAAGATTAAAGATACGGATATATAGTGCTTCGTTCTAGGGGCAGAGACGGGCCGCTGTAGCCGATATTGACCTTACTGGTTAGGAAGGGCTATGGCAGGGAGTTCCCGGTAGCCAGTCCGTGTTTGTCCCTAGAAGCAACATCGAACTAGGAGGGTATGAGATGCGTTGGATTGCTGTTTTCTGTTTTCTCTGTTTTCAATTCATTCCGCCGGTCCTGGCGGGTGAGTTTTACGATGGCAAGCGGATCACGCTGTACGTCGGCTATTCGGCGGGGGGTGGGTATGATCGCTATACGAGGGTGCTGGCTCGCCACATTGGGCGAAACATTCCAGGCAATCCCAGTACGGTCGTGAAGAACTTGCCCGGTGCCGGTGGTATCCGACAAGTGAACGCGATCTATAATACGTTGCCGCAGGACGGAACCGTAATCGGGATCATTGGTCGAGGGCTGGTACTCGAACCGATCAACGGTAACGCCAAGGCGCGCTTCGATCCGTCCAGGCTGCAATGGATCGGTTCGATTAATCAGGAATACAGCACTTGCGTCTTCTGGCATACGTCGGGGATCGCAACTTTGCAGGACGTGTACGATAATCCTCCGGTCGTCGGCAGCACCGGCCCCGGTTCTGGCAGTTACATGCAAACGATGATGGTTAACCATGTTCTCGGCACGAAAATGCGGATGGTCGTCGGCTATCCCGGTGGCGCGGACATCAACTTGGCAATGGAAAGGGAGGAGGTGCAGGGCCGTTGCTCGTGGGCTTGGTCAAGCATTATGGGAACGGGCTATGCGTGGCACAAAGCCGGTAAGTTGAAGTACGTGTTGCAAATCGGTTTGCGCTCCAATCCGGTAAAGGACATGCAGGGTATTCCGCTTTTGCTTGATCTGGTGAAGGACGATCTGGATCGGCGGGCGATCATCATGGCCTTGACCCCTTTTACGATGGGACGACCGTTTACCGTTGGACCGGGTGTATCAGCGGATCGCGTCGATATTTTGCGGAAAGCCTTCGATGCCACAATGCGAGACCCGCTGTTTATTGCCGACGCGAAAAAGGGACGATTGCCCCTGGACCCTATCTCCGGAACGGAAGTTCAGTATTTGATCGGTCAGATGTACGCTCAGCCTAAGATCGTGGCTCGGCGCATGACCAAGATTACGGCGCTCGACAACAATTTCGGAATTACCGAGGCCGTGATCCGAGTCGTTACGCATGTTGGCTGGATCAAGAAAGTTAAGCGTGATGGCCGTCGCATTTCTTGGAGTGGGGATGGCGACAATAAGGGGAAATTAAAGGTCGGCAAAAAGACCAAGATTATCCTGGGGGGTAACAAGGCCAGCCGCAAAGACCTTAAGACCGGATTGCTTTGTTCATTTACTGTGCGGGGTGCCCAACAGGCGCTTGAAATCAATTGTACGTAAGGAGGATGGGATGGGTGCATTTGTGCCAAAGCCCAAGGAGAGAGAGGCGAAGCGTCATATCAACATGACGTTTAATGTCGAGCGGTATGCGAGGGTAGTGAAGGCGGCGAAAAAGTCGAAGCTTTCAATCCGCGAGTTCTGCCGTCAGGCGACAATATACGGTGTCGAAACCGTCGAAAAAGGAAAGTGAGGTCGTTATGGGTGCGAAATCTGGTCGTAGCTTAAGCCTTCGTAACGTGGAAGGTACTAACGGTTGCGTGAAGTGCGTTACCTTGGATGGTGTTTTGGTCGGTATTTTCCAAAAGGTGCCGGGTGCTGGATATGTCTGTGCCGGTGATTTTATGCTGTTTCAGGCGCAGTCGGAAGACCCGTCTGAGGATGGAGCCGAGGCGTGAACCTGACTGACGAAAATTTAGAGGTTATAATTTTTTCGACGTTGAGGCGGTGTCCTCATAGCCTCGAAGATAGCGTTGTTGCCGAACGGATTGCGACGGCGATCATCGTGTCTGAGGAGGCAGTGGAAAAAGCTATAAGAACGGGCTGTCAGAATGGGGTTTGCGGTCACGCTTCCGATTGCGCTGTTCACAATATGCCCGCTTATCCGGCGGGATCATGCGATTGTGGATTTATCAAAGAGGCCAAGGTTTGAAATATACGCTTGTCCGTATAGATCGAAAGTATACGGTCTAGCGTATAAATTATACGGTGTGACGTATGGTCGTGCTCGGTCACTGGAACGCTCATTTCGAGAAAAATCTGGCGTACATGACGACGCAGCTTCATTTGCTGTACGTCGAGTCGGATGTCGTCACGAGGGTTGCGCCCTTCCGTCTGCGTAAGGTGAAGGTGGGAGAATTAGTAGAGAAGGGGGAGAGTGCCCCGGCTCTCGATTTGCCGCATAATGAAATGGAAATGTTTTTGCAAGCGTTTATGAACGCGGTGTGGGAGTACGGGATACGGCCCAAGGGTATCAGCGAATTGAACGAAGTTTTGGCGGCGAAGGAAAAGAACCTTGACGATTTGCGTTTGATCAATATCGGCTTGATGCAATTGCTCGGGCTGAAAATTCCCCCGGTGGAGGACGAGATTACGTATGTAAAGGATAATCCTCCGGGTTAACCGGCGCAGCGCGCCACAGCACAGGAGACAAACGGTATGAGTAATTTTACGGTTCAAGGAACGGGTACGGAAGGCGAGGAAGAAAGCAGCGCCACTACGCTGTATCTCGCGGAGCATGACGTGCTCACCAACGACAAGGCGCGGGCTTTGCAGTTCGGTTCGCAGTCGGATGCCGACGTGGCTCAGGCCGGTTCGGCGTCGATCCGCTCGCATCCGTTCATTTTCCATTCGGCGCAGGAAGTCGAGGCCGAGATGCACGAGAAGGTGGGTCTGGATCATCAGCATGACCAAGGCTATGACGAGGACGAAGAAGGCGAAGGGGAGTCGGGTATCGGCCAAGTCGAGCCGGATACCAAGGAAGAACCGGTGGCGACCGAACCGGTTACGGAAAACACCGACGAGAAGGTGGCCCCTTCCTCGGAGGACGAGACGGACGCCAAGCCGGGACCGGATGGCTCCCCCGAAGGGGCCGAAGATCAAGGTGGTGATACCGGGACCGCCGCCGTGGACAGCGGAGAGGGCGAAAGCAAGGCCGTTGCCTAGCGGTTAGCCTATCCGTTGGTGGTGTGGCGGCTTCGTCAGCCGGTTATCGACGTGGGGGGTCATGTTGATAGCGCCGGGGGTTGGTTTTTAGTTTGTTATCCGAACCCGGCCCACCTCCACCAATTTTGGACTTGCATTTTTGGATCAGCTTGTTAGACTTAAATAATGGAGGCAGTGGTGCTCGACGATGATAAAAGCAGGTTCATATCTGTTGACTGTCCCGAAGCGTTCGTCGGGATGTTTTTCATTTTGTGCGTGGCCGGTTTGATCGTGTTGTTCGGTGGCGAGCCGGAAGCAGGTGAAGAAAACTTATGCGATCCTGCCTTTCCATACGATGATCTCAAAAGGAGATGATAGATGGCCAACGGCAGTGGATATGGAGGCAAGGAGTGGCCCGAGCATACTCGCACTCGTTCCAGAAGAAAAATCGAAGTAGAGGTCGGGAGAGTTGTCCACAAGATTACCTTTACCGGATACGCAGACAAATACGAATGTATGATATGCGCCGCTGATATTTGTTGTATGGACGGTAAGCCGAAAGATATAAGGCACAAGCATTGGTGCCCCGCTAAAACGGGCGAGCCGGATTTGATGGATGTGCTGATCGAGAAAGTTCGATGATCAAATTTAAAAAGAAAAAAGAACCGTCTCGGGGCGAGATCGCATTTAATTTGCGGAAAGAAGGTTTGATCTTTAAGGAGATTGGGATTGCCGTAGGTCGGAATGACGATTTAAAAATACCCGTTGGTGTTGAGCGGGTAAGGCAGATGGTCAAAAATTATAAACGAAAAGTAGAATTGCAAAAGAGGTTTGGTGGTCTTGCTCTCAGCGCCAGAGCACAAAATAATATCTTTAATTATGCTTACGGAACGGGTGAAGAAAATATAAAATCCATGAAAGCGGGGATCATTAGCGGCGATATTGACATGCTGGAACTTTTGAAAATTCCGAACTGCGGTAAGGTTTCGGCTCGTGAAATCATGGATTGGGCTAAGGGGGAAAAGAGTGGCTGAATTTGAAATGCCCTGGCCCAAATCTACGACGATGCCCGTTTTGGGTATTCAGGTTCCGAACCCGCCGAAGTGGGACGTGTACGTTTCACGTTATCCCGAGATTAAGGACTTGGACCCCAAAACCCGCAGTGCGGAGAAGATGACCGATGAACTTTGGCGGGTGTTGGTGCGGTGTAATCGGGAGGTCAATGCGTTCGTGTTTCAGGCGGATGTCGTGGACGATTGGGATCATACGTTACCGGGAGACTGCGAGAACATTGCATTTCAAAAACGGTTACGGCTGTCTCAAAAGCACGATTTTCATATGGGGGCGCTACGTCCGGCGCTGCTGGCGATCCCGAACATCACGTACAGCCAAGCGGAGCGGCATCACATGGTATTGCTCGTGTTCACGGACAAGGGCACGTACGTCATGGACAATTTGGTCCCGTTCGTGATGCCGTGGGAACGGTATCCGGTGCGGCGGTGGATCGCTTGTTGGGCACCGGAAGGGAAATGGGATTTGCTGTATGAGAGGGCAAAATGAAATTAACTTCACTTGTCATCATCGTTCTGCTTTTCGTTCCTACCGTGACATGGGCCAAGCCTGATCTGATCACGGGACCGATAGCCGGTAAGGTTCTGAGCGTTTACGACGGCAAAGGAAAGCGCAAGAGTTGGTGTGGGCAGGATACGTGAAAGACTCGTTGAAAGAAAAGTGGTTGATCGCTTGCGCCGCGTGGTGCAATGTGACGCCTGAGCATTTCGCTAAAGTACATCCGGATTTTCCGAAAGGTAGTCGTGAGGGATGGGCGAGAGTATTCAAGGTGGTTGAGGCGATGGCGTCGGCGCGAGTGGATGAAGACGCGAAACTGAGGCGTTGTGCGATAGGGATATTGCGGAGTGACCGTGAATTGAGTTCTGATTTCAGGGAGCAGGTCGTTAAAATGATCGAGACCGGTTGATGTTTAGCGGTAAGCAAGTTTTGATCATGCTGGTCGGAACCGTGCTTGCGGGTGTCGGGGAAAAAGCGTTTGCCATTCCTCCGGACAAGTTGCTTTGGTGGGCGATAGTGGTCGGGTTGATGATGGCCGCTGGAATGTTGAGCGTCGATGAGAGGTAAGTATGGAGTGCCCGACGTGCGGCGCACTGATTGTTCCTAATGCGGCAATCCGCTTCGATGACGAAGCGGGCTTTATCGTGGGCAACGGTCATGTGGCCCATTTCTCTGAAAAGCAGATGACCATCATTATCATGCTGCGGGATGCGTATCCCCGGAAGGTGTCCCGAGAACAGTTTTTCGATAGTATGTACAAGACCACTGCCGACGAACCGGATTTCAAGATCATTGACGTGTTCATATGCCACATAAAAAAGAAAATCAAAGGGATCGGTATCGACATCCTGACCATTTGGGGGCAGGGGTATCGTTTGGTTTATCAGGAACAGGGGGATGGCTAGTTTAATTCCTGATCCCGGCAAGAGGCCGGAATTGCGGTGGGTCGCCCTTAAGGATTTGGTGATCGACCGCACCTACCAGCGGGAAGCGCATGGGTTTCACGCGCACCGCATCCTGAGTAAATTCCAGTGGGCCTATTTCCAGTGTGTTACGGTGACAGACATTGGGAAGGGCAAATTTGCGGTCATAGACGGCCAGCATCGTGTGCTGGCAGCGAGGAACCATCCTTTACTAACCGAAGTACCGGTGGTCGTCGTAGATGCGCCTACGGTCGCCCTACAGGCGCAGGGCTTCGTTACGATGAATGAAGTCCATAAGCGTATCACGCCCATCGAAATGTATTGGGCTGGGATTGCCGCAGAGAACCCTGATTATTTGGAGCTTGAGAGCGTCCTTAAAGCGGTCGGGGTGAAGGTGCATCATGTTTCCGGGTATTCGGTGCTGCCAGCGATGACGACGTGTGCGGTGGGGACGTGTTTGAAGAATTTGCGTCGGTCGGGGCGGGACAGCATTGAGAACGCTTTGCGGTTGCTTGCTACGACTTGGCCGAATAAACATTCGGTGTTCGTATCGACGCTGATTGACGCGGTGGCTATGTTGCTGAAAACCACTACGGAATATACGTTTGTTGAATTATCGAGAGCGATGAAACCGTTCGAGCCGATCAAGTTGATAAATTTGGGCCGTACTTTTGCGGCGGAGTATGAGGTGTCGATTAGCCAGGGTATTTCGACCGTCATAATTGAACGGGCCGGAGGCGTGTATCACAAGCCGAGTAGCAAGGTTGTCAGTTTCAAATGAAGTTTTGTTGGATCGGTTGGCATGACTGGGAAAGGGTTGGGCTGTATATATTTCTGGCTCGGCCTATCGAGCATTGGGTTTGCAAAGACTGTGGCAAGTGGCGTTGGTGGAGATAGGGATGGCTGCTGAACCGAATAAGATTTTTGTGTTGGATTATGGGTACGTGGCTCTGCGAAACGTGGCTGGGCCGACGAGGCGCCCTGATCAGGAATTCGATGGCGACGATGTAGACCCCGCCAATGCGGCGCGGTTCAGCTTCGATCAGGCGGATCAAGATCGGACGCGGGAAGCCGATCTTAAACTGACGGGTTATCTGCTGCGGAACCGGCATACGACCCCCATCGAAATGATCGAAATTTGGCTCGAAATGAAAATGCCGATTTTCGTCGCTCGGCAGTTTGTGCGTCATCGCACGGTGAGTATCAACGAAATCTCGGCTCGGTACGTGAAGCTCGAACCGGAGTTCTATACGCCTGACAAAGATAACGTCGGGATCATGGGACCGACGATCAAACAAGGACGAGTGATCGGAGACGAGTTAACCGAGGAGCAGAGGTTTACGATCAACGATTTCCGGACCCGACTGAGGTACCACAATACGGCGTCGTACGCTCAGTATACGCAAGCTCTTGATGAAGGCATACCGACGGAGCTTGCCCGGTGTTTCTTGCCTGTGAACATTTATACGAAGTGGCTGTGGAACCAAGATTTGTGGAACATGATGCATTTCCTGCGGTTGCGGATGGGGGATCACGCTCAGTTCGAGTCGAGGGAGTATGCCAATGCGGTCCATAAATTGCTGAGTCGGGTGTTGCCGCACTCGATGAAATTGTTTGACAATCATATTAGGGAAAATTGAAGATGAGCAATTTGCCTTTCACGTTAACCCTAATGGATGACGACGGCACTGTTCGTGGAAAATGGAGTACGGAACATGCCATAGATCGTCGGTGTGTTTTTCGGCCTTTGATGAAAAATTTGGAGGAAATTGCGCTTCAAGATTTTTCCATAAAAAGCATTGATGATGTGCTAAAAAGGTACAAGGAGGAGAAGTGAAAATGAAGGTGCTGGTGCAAGTCTGGAATGAAAATATCAACACCGATTTGCTGTCCCCGAAGTATGGGACGGAAGGGCATGTTGCCACTGTGGCGTTGGAGGGGAACGGCGATGATCTGAGCTTGTTCTACTATCAGAATTGGGGGGAGAAGCGGGTGTTGAACCCGGAGCAAACTGCGATGAGCATGGCGAAGCGGCTGTGTGCCATTGTAGACGAGAAGAATATTTACGTGTATCGTCACACCGACAGTAAGGAAACCGTCGAGGCTGCATGAAATTTATCTTTGCTTTTTCAGCTTTGGTGCTGGCGTATGGGGACATCATAAATGATCGGGGACGAACTCAAAACCAAGTCGCGTTTTCCTTTGATTGATCTGATTTGTGAGTGCGGTCACGTCCATTCGATCAGTTATCCCGGTGAGATCGCAAACGGCTATACCTGCAAGGAGTGCGGGGCCGTGTATCTTACCGAGAATAAGTTTCGTGAGCGGTACGGTTTGGTTGGGTTAAGGGATTATGTCGAAAAGACTGTGTGATCGGTGCTTTCAGCCCGGAGCGTGCTGCAAGGGTTTCTATCTCGGAGATACGACATTTTGGGTCGATGAGGGTAAGAAGCCTGTCAGGAAATGGCTCGATGAAAAGGACTTGACCTATTTCTTGCCATCGTATCGGTCCCAAATCTACACCGATGAAAACGGGCGTGAATACGCAGCTTGGAATTTCAACTGTACGGCGCTTCAGCCTGACGGTCGGTGCGGGATTTATCGTAAGCGGCCTGATGTCTGTCGGAACTTCAAAGAGGCCAGCGGTACTCTGTGCGTCCATTTCCAGGGTGCCGAAGGGGTTGATCTGCGGACCCTAGAGGACATGCAGTTAATTTCAGAATAGCTCCCTTCTTGCAATTTCGCGCTTGATTGCTGCCCGGCGTTCGGGTATCGTGCTTCCCGTATATTCTTGAAACGAAGGGGATCACGTCATGGCGATTGGTGCGGCTGACATTGAATACAGGCTTTCTGGCGGCGCGGGCAATTCCGATGTCGATCTTTCGTTGGGGGGCGTCATGTCCACCACCCAAGTAGTCACGGCCACGTTGCACAATCTGTTTGATCAGGTGTCAGGCGATGAAGCCAGCGCGGGGGATACCGAATATCGAGCGATTTATCTCCTGAACGACCACGCCACCTTGACGTGGCAGAACGTGTTTCTGTGGATCAGCACCGAAAGTGGTTCGACGGACAGTCAGCTTGATCTGGCGCTTGCTGGTGAGGGGTTGAATACCGCGATGGAAACCGTGGCCGATGAAAGCACGGCACCGGTCGGGGAAACGTTCACGCATATCACCACCAAGGCGACCGGGTTGTCGATGGGTAACATTCCGGCGACCCAGTTCTTCGGTTTCTGGATCAGGCGGGTGATCGGTGTGGCGGCTGCGGCCTTCGATACCGATACCGCCATTCTGACGACCGAAGGCGAGACTGCTGCATAAGTTTTATGGTTTAGATTGCACGGCCAGATAGTACTATTTTGGCTGGATTGTGGAGTGCAATTAGCGACGTAACGTTACATGAGGCCGGGGGGGGGGCGTGAGATGTTAGTCAGTCCAATAGAAAAGGGCGTTTCCATCCCTGCCCATCGTCCGACGTTTTATGGTTTTGAGCACATGGAGGTGGGCGATAGCCGTACCATAGTGATCGGCGGTCATTGGCCCCATGAGGTTCGTAATAGGGTGGCTTCGTCTGCCTGTCAGTGGTGCAAGAAAATAGGGGCGGGGTGGAAATTCAAGACGCGAGCAATGACCGATGAGGAAGGCA
>SDBV01000103.1_pt1 | contig 96293 bp, 89 predicted proteins | sample 2277081 | NCBI WGS metagenome assembly SDBV01 (sample SAMN10402039, study PRJNA504765) | marine sediment metagenome | isolation source: marine sediment core GS10_PC15, 223 cmbsf | place: Arctic Ocean: Southern Knipovich Ridge | collected 2010
GGTTAGTCGGGACCTAAGGCGAGGCCGCAAGGCGTAGTCGATGGATAACAGGTTGATATTCCTGTACCACGTCGCATCCGTTTGACCGATGGGGTGACGAGGAAGGGTAAGGGAGCCCAGGCGATGGTTGCCCTGGGGTAAGCACGTAGCCAGGTCCGATAGGTAAATCCGTCGGGTCGTTACGGCGAGGTGCGATGCCAGCTGGGAGGAATCCCGGCCAGTCCCCGACCCCATGCCTCCGAGAAAAACCTCTATGGGAGGATGCGCGTGCCCGTACCAAAACCGACACAGGTGGACAGGCAGAGAATGCCAAGGTGATCGAGATAACCTTCGTTAAGGAACTCGGCAAAATCGCCCCGTAACTTCGGGAGAAGGGGCGCCCCGGTAGGGTGATGCGACTTGCTCGCGGAGCCTGAGGGGGCCGCAGTGAATTGGCCCAAGCGACTGTTTACCAAAAACACAGGCCTCTGCTAAGTCGAAAGACGATGTATAGGGGCTGACGCCTGCCCGGTGCCGGAAGGTTACGCGGAGTTGTTAGTTCTTCGGAACGAAGCAGCGAAGCTAAGCCCCGGTAAACGGCGGCCGTAACTATAACGGTCCTAAGGTAGCGAAATTCCTTGTCGGGTAAGTTCCGACCTGCACGAATGGCGTAACGACTTGGGCGCTGTCTCAACGAGGGACTCGGTGAAATTGCAGTCTCGGTGAAAATGCCGAGTACGCGCGGAAAGACGGAAAGACCCCGTGAACCTTTACTACAACTTGATATTGGAGTCTGGGCTATCTCGCTCAGGATAGGTGGGAGGCTACGAACCTCCGGCTTCGGTCGGAGGGGAGCCAACCTTGAGATACCACCCTTGATGTTCTGGGCTTCTAACAGCTGGCCGTGAAACCGGCAGCTGAACAGTGTCAGGCGGGTAGTTTGACTGGGGCGGTCGCCTCCCAAAATGTAACGGAGGCGTCCAAAGGTTCCCTCAGCACGGCTGGAAATCGTGCGCAGAGCGCAAAGGTATAAGGGAGCTTGACTGCGAGACTGACAAGTCGAGCAGGTGCGAAAGCAGGGCTTAGTGATCCGGCGGTAGCAGGTGGAAGCGCCGTCGCTCAACGGATAAAAGGTACTCCGGGGATAACAGGCTTATCGGGTCCAAGAGTCCACATCGACGACCCGGTTTGGCACCTCGATGTCGGCTCGTCGCATCCCGGGGCTGAAGCAGGTCCCAAGGGTTGGGCTGTTCGCCCATTAAAGCGGCACGCGAGCTGGGTTCAGAACGTCGTGAGACAGTTCGGTCCCTATCTTCCGTGCGCGTTGGAGAATTGAGAGGAGTCGTCCCTAGTACGAGAGGACCGGGATGAACGCACCTCTGGTGTATCAGTTGTCCTGCCAAGGGCATCGCTGGTTAGCTACGTGCGGACGGGATAACCGCTGAAGGCATCTAAGCGGGAAGCCCACCTCGAGATGAGTTCTCCCATCCCCTAGAGGGAGTAAGGCCTCTGGTAGACCACCAGGTTGATAGGCCGGGTGTGTAAGTGCAGCGATGCACTCAGCAAACCGGTACTAATCGGTCGAGGGCTTGACGGATATTTTTTCCGACGGTTCGCCGTTGGAAAAAATAGAACTCTGTAATCGGCGAGTACACAACTGTGCAGTTTTGAGGGCCTGGCGGTGCTCGCCGCGGGACTCTCAATGCTCTTTCTCAATTTGGCGGACGTTCGCGTTCGCCCCGCCTCGCGCGGACGTCGGATCAACCCTTCGGCGACCGGGCGGGCGGTCATAATTTCGGTGGCTTTAGCGAGGGGGAAACACCTCTTCCCATTCCGAACAGAGCAGTTAAGCCCCTCAGCGCCGATGGTACTTGGCTTGAAAGGGCCCGGGAGAGTAGGTCGCCGCCGTTTCTTTATTGGGCCGTCCAATTTTGGGCGGCCCTTCTTCTTCGGCGACGAAGGGCAGGCGGACGGGGCACTCCGATAAACGGCCCGTCGCGCCGCGAGCACGGGGAGCGCATGATCCCCTCGCCCGCGTTGATGGGAACCGTCGAGACCAACGGTGGTTGCGGCGCGTACGTTAAGTTGGTACGAAGATGAACGGCGATCCCAGGTTGAACGGCGCGCTCGAGCTGTTGCGCCAGCTGTCGGTCGAGATCGGCTCGCGCCGCCCATGCTCGGACGACGAGCGCCGCGCCGCCGAGGCGATCCAGCGGTGGCTGGCGGTGCGCGGCGTCGACTCGCGCCTGCAGGAGTTCCGCGGGCTGCCGAGCGGCGGCCCCGTGTACGGCGCGATATTCGCAACAGCACTGCTCGGCGGCCTGATGGCGCGCCGGCGACCGCTGCTCGGGGCCGCGCTGGCCGGGAAGGCGCTCGTGCTAGCGGGGCTCGAAGCTGACCTGCGTTGGACACCGGTCAGCGACCTGCTCGCGCGCGGCCAGAGCGCAAACGTTGTCGCGAGCGTTCCCGCCAAGCACGAGGCGATCGAGCGAATCTGTCTGGTCGGACACATGGACTCGACTCGCTCCGGCCTGGTGTTTCACCCTGCGGTGATCGGCCACCTGGAGAAGCTTCTCGGTCTCCCGATCGCGTCGGCGGCGGTGCTGGCGGCCGGTCCGCTAATCGGACGGCTGCCGGGCGCTACCGGCGCCCGGCGCTTGGCGATCGCCGGCTTGATCGCGTCGGTCGCCCTGATCGCCGAGCGCGAGCTGCGCGGCGAGGATGTCCCCGGAGCGAACGACAACGCGTCAGGTACAGCCGTCGCCGCGCAGCTCCTGGCCGAGGTGGCGCGCGACCCGCTTGCAAACCTCCGAGTCGACATGCTGGTCACCGGCTGCGAGGAGTCGGGTTTACTTGGTGCGCGCGAGTACGCGCGGACGCTCGATGGTGAGGGCCCGAAGACAACCTTCGTCAACTTCGACACGGTCGGTGCTTCCGGTGTGCCGCTCACCTACCTGCTCGACGACGGCTACGCACGTCCACTACCGGCGTCGCCACGACTGGTGGGGCTGCTGGAGCGCATCGCGGCCGAGCATCCGGGGCTACGGCTTGAGCCCTCGCCGGGTACGCCGGGCCTGCCGACCGACGCCACCGCGGCACTGGCACACGGCTACGAAGCAATAACGCTGCTGGCCCAAGCGCGCGATGGCGCGATCCCGAACTACCACTGGCCGACGGACACCTACGAAAACGTCGATCAGGACTTGGTCGGGCGGACGCTCGAAACTGGGCGCCTGTTACTCGCCGCGCTTGACGTGGCTGCTGCCGAGGGCGCAAAGGCAGGGCTGCTCGGGAACCAGTGATGCCGGCCGCCGAGGCCGCCGGCGCGCAGCGGAGCTGCAGGAAGCCGGAGGAGGTTTGGAGTAGGGGCACAGGGACTCGACTCGCGCGAACATGAAGGCGCGTCTGGGTGCCGCCTGGCGCGGAGCATGAACGGGCCCATCCGACTCGCCAGGCGCGCCGAGGTCGAGCGCGAGCCTGAGTCGGTCATGTAGTTCGATTCCGAATGTTTCGTGGTCGCTGTCGTCTGCGCGGTAGAACATAGGTTCGATAAGGTACGAACCACCGCGGACGGAACAGGGTAGGTGCAAAGGGCGTTGCACAAGCGGCCAGAAATGGCTCTCCAAAGCGCAAAACATCACGTTCCCGGGGCGTGCTGACCGGTCATGAGGCCGTGGCGCGCGGCGAATTGAACGATCGCTCGCGACAGCTGAGCGCCTCGCCAAGCTAGCGGAGATTGCCCCGGCTGCTCGACCAGCAGCTCGCTGTCGGGAATCAGCTCGTCGTAGCGTTTCGCGATCTCGAATGGATGGTCGGGGTCGAGATCGTCGAGGCTGCCGACGATCAGGGTCGGCACTCGCAGCTTGCGCAGCGAGTCGGGACCATCGAATGCCCTCGAGCCCGGCACGACTCGCAGCGCGTCGGCGACGGCCACCGGATGAACATGGCGCTCCATACGTTGCCGGATCGCCTGCTTGACGAGCCCGCGGAAGCGCTCCTCGATCGGCGGGTCGCCAGTGGCTCGCATGAAGCCGTCGACTCCGTCTTGCTCGAGCGCGTCAGCGAGTGCGTTCCAGCGCTCGAGGTGCTCAGGGGGCACCTCGTCTAGCTGGGAGGGTGTGATCTGCACGAGCGCCGCCACGCGCTCGGGATGCTCGAGCGCAAAGCGCATCGTTGTTGCCGCGCCCATCGAAGCTCCGGCAAGGACCCCTCGCTCGATGTCGGCGGTGTCGAGCACCTGTCGTAGGTCGTCAGCAAGCTCCGGATAGGTGTAGCCGTCGCGAATCGGGCAGGCGTCGGATTCGCCGTGACCGCGCGTGTCGTAGGAGACCACGTTGAAGCCGGAACGCTGCAGCATCTGCGATCCGTGGGTGACGTAGCGTCGAGTCGCCGTCAGCCCGTGCGCGAGCACGATCGGGAACCCCGATCCCGCGCGCTCGGTCACGAGCTTGAACCCACCCAAGTCGACCTTTCCACCGCTCATGGCAGGCGAATCTAGTCGATCGGCCCACCTGATCACGTCTTGCGGCGGAAAGCCTCGCTTGAACCGGAATCCGGCTGTTACCCTTCAGGCGACCAATGGCGCGTTTCGACCGTGACGTCCGCAAGGACCGCTCCAAATTCTCTGACATGGACAAGTTCGTAATAGAAGGCGGATACCCGCTGTCGGGCACCGTGGTGCCCGCTGGCAACAAGAACGCTGCGCTGCCGATGCTTGCGGCCTGCCTGCTGACCGACCAAGAGGTGGTGCTCAGCAATGTGCCGCGTATTCGCGATGTCGATTCTATGCTGGCGCTACTCGAAGACCTGGGCGTCAGCGTGTTGTGGCGCGACGACCACGAGTTGGTGCTGCGGGCTGCATCGGTCAACACCACCGTGGACAGATCCCTTGCCGAGCGCATTCGAGCGTCGTTCCTGCTTGCCGGCCCGCTTTTGGCGCGTTTCGGTGAGGTACAGATGCCGCCCCCGGGTGGCGATTTCATTGGCAGGCGGAGGCTTGACCCACACCTCGACGCGCTGGTCGCACTCGGAGCGATCGTCGAGGGCAGTCGCTCGGGCTACGAGATGCGTGCATCAGGCGGTCTCGCGGCGTGTGAGATCTTCATGGACGAAACGTCGGTGATGGCGACCGAGAACGCGCTGATGGCTGCGGCTCTCACGCCCGGCACGACGACGATGCGCAACGTCGCGTCCGAGCCCCACGTGCAGGACCTAGCGCACTTGCTCGTGGCGATGGGCGCCGAGATCGACGGCATCGGTTCGAATTTGATGGTCGTTCACGGTAAGGCGAAACTCAGTGGGGCCCAGCACCGGATCGGGCCCGACCACATCGAGATCGCAAGTTTCATGGCGCTCGCCGCGGTCACCGGCGGTGAGCTGAGGATCAAGGACACCGTGCCGCAAGATCTCTACATGATCCGCATGATGTTCGAACGGCTCGGCCTGCGCTCGGAGTTCGACGGCGATGACCTGGTCGTGCCGCCGGAACTGCGCCTGCGCGTGCGCGACGACGACGGCGACGCGATCCCGAAGATCGACGATGGGCCCTGGCCGGCATTCCCGGCCGACCTGACCAGCATCGCGCTGGCGGTGGCCACCCAGGCGGAGGGCACTATCCTTATCTTCGAGAAGATGTTTGAGAATCGACTGTTCTTCACCGACAAGCTCACCTCGATGGGCGCTCGGATCGTGCTCTGTGACCCGCACAGGGCGATCGTTAGCGGTCCGAGCCGTCTTCATGGCGAGCGCATGGAAAGCCCGGACATCCGGGCCGGGATGGCGATGCTCATTGCCGGTCTTTGCGCCGAGGGGGTATCAGAGATCGGTAACGTCGGGCAGATCGACCGTGGCTACGAGCGGATCGACGACCGCCTGCGCGATCTGGGCGCCCGTATCGATCGGATCTCGACTGCCAGGGTCGCCACCTAGAGCCACCGGCAAGCTGTGTCCCGGCCGCATGCGGGCGGTGCAGGGAGGGCGCTGCGACCCCGATATCGTGCTGGACGACTTGAAGCAAGGCCCGCACGTATGAACCATCTGATCCCAACAGGAACCCGCGACATCCTGCCCGACGAGATGCGGGAGCTGCGCCAGCTCTCGTGGGCGCTGTTGGGAGCGTTCGACAGTTTCGGCTACGGCGAGGTCTCCACGCCGACGATGGAGTACGAAGACGTGCTGGCCGAGGGGGACGCGCGCTCGGCCGGCGCCAGTTACCGGCTCTTCGACGAGCACGGACAGGTGCTGGCGCTGCGATCTGACATGACGATCCCGATCGCGCGACTGGTCGCAACCCGCTTCGCCGAGCAGCCGCCGCCGATGAGACTCTGCTACCTCTCACACGCGTATCGGGAGGTGGCGCCTCAGCGCGGCCAGCAGCGCGAGTTTCTGCAGGCTGGCATCGAGTTGATCGGCGAGGCCGCCCCCCAGGGCACGGTCGAAGTGCTGGGAGTGTTGTGTGCGACGCTCGACGCCGCCCAGCTTACGCGCGCTCGCGTCGGGCTCGGGGACGCAGGCTTCTATCGAGGACTGCTTGCCGGGTACGGCGTCGACGATTCGGCCTCGGACGCGATCGTCGAGACGCTCGCCGATCACGACCACGTCGAACTGGAGAATCTAATCGACGACCTCGAACTCTCCGAGGAAACCCGCGCCGCACTGGTCGAGCTGCCGACGCTGCGTGGTGGACGAGAGGTGTTCGAGCGAGCGGCGGAAGTGGGCGGAGAGCAGGCTGCCGGTGCGCTGTCGCGGCTCCGCGAGGTTGCTGCGGGGCTCGAAGCCAAGGGCCTGCTCGACCGCGTCATCTTCGACCTCGGCCTTGTACGCGATCTCGGCTATTACACCGGTGCGATCTTCGAGGTGTACGACCCGGCGCTCGGCCACGTACTCGGCGGTGGCGGCCGCTACGATGAACTGCTCGGGCGTTTCGGCCGGCCGCTACCGGCATGCGGCTTTGCCTTGTTCGTGGAGCGCGTACACGTCGCTCAGGCCGAGGAGGAGCGCAAATGAGCGACCCACTCAAGCTTGCCGTTCCGCGCGGTGCGCTTTTCAACGATACGCTCGACATGCTCGACTCGATCGGGCTCGACACGTCGGAGCTGCGTTCAGGTTCCCGCTCGTTGCTGTTCGCGCTCGACGGTTTGACGATCATCACCCTGCGGCCGAGCGACATTCCGACCTACGTCGAGGCCGGCGCTGCCGATCTCGGCGTGACCGGAAAGGACGTGCTGCTCGAGCAGCACGAGCGGGTCGTCTACGAGCTGCTCGACCTCGGCTACGGACGCTGCGAAATGATCGTTGCGACGCGCGCGGGAGACCGCTTCGCGGACGAACTCGAGCGCCGCCTGGGCGCCATCCGAGTCGCGACCAAGTATCCGAGAATCACTGCCGAGTACTTTGAGCGGTCTGGCCGGCAAACAGAGGTGATCGAGGTCAAGGGCTCAATCGAGCTGGCGCCGATTGTCGGGCTTGCCGATTGCATCGTCGACCTGACCGCAACCGGTCGCACGCTTGCAGAGAACGACCTCGAGATTCGTGAGAGGATCACGGTCAGCACGGCCAGGCTGGTTGCCAATCGGGTTGCCCACAAACTGCGCCAAGTAGAGGTCGACGAGCTGATCGCGAGGATCGATGCGCGCGACACGACTTGAGCTGAGCTCGGCTGCTCAGGCGGCGACGCTCGCCTTTCAGATCCGGCAGCTCCCCGGGGTGGAGGCTGGCCTTCGCGAGGCGGTTGCGGCGATCGTTGCGGACGTTCGTGCCCTCGGCGACGAGGCCGTGATCGAGTATGGCCAGCGCTTCGACGCAACCGGCGACGGCGATCTGCGGGTGTCGCGAGAGACGATCGATGCCGCGCTGGTCGAGCTCGATGACGGCGTACGGGCCGGGCTCGAGGTGGCGATCGTAAACGTACGCGCAGTGGCGGTGGCCGACCGCGCCAGTCGGCGGCAGGCTTCCGCACGGCTCGATCAAGGGCAGGCGGTCGAGCTGCGTGACGTCCCCGTTGATCGAGTCGGAATCTACGCGCCAGGCGGCAGGGCCGCGTATCCATCGTCGGTCGTGATGTGTGCCGTGCCCGCTGAAGTCGCGGGCGTCGGTCTGCGCTCGGTCGTCACGCCGCCCGGTCCCGCCGGGAGCCCGCACCCGGTAGTGCTCGCCGCATGCGCGCTTTGCGGGGTGGAGCAGGTATACGCGGTCGGCGGTGCCCAGGCGATCGCGGCGCTCGCCTACGGAACCAACACGATCGACGCCGTCGACCTGATTGCCGGCCCAGGCAACGCTTACGTTCAGGAGGCCAAGCGACTGGTGTTCGGTGATGTGGGGATCGACTCGATCGCCGGGCCGAGCGACCTGGTCGTGATCGCCGATGGGTCTACCGACCCGGACGGCATAGCGCTGGACCTGGCTGCGCAGGCGGAGCACGGCGAGCAGAGCCTGCTCGTATTGATCGCCGACGACGCCGAGTTGCTCGCCCGAGTCGGCGAACGGGTCGCGGCGATCGCCGAGCGCCACGATAGCGTCGCCGACGCAGCCCTGGCGCTTGTCGTCGCCGGCGACCTAGAGACCGCGGTCGCGCTGTCGAATGCGATCGCCCCTGAGCACCTCGAGCTGCAGGTCGCCGATCCGGTGGCAATGGTTGCCGCGGTGACGGCCGCCGGCTGCGTGTTCCTGGGGGCCCAGGGTGGCGCCGCGTTCGGCGACTACGTGGCCGGCTCAAACCACGTTTTGCCGACCGGCGGCGCGGCACGATTCTTCGGACCGCTGGGCGTTGGGACGTTTCGCCGCCGCCAGGCGTTGGTATCGTTGCCCGCCGAGGCGGCAAGGGTCCTCGCGCCGCACGCGGCGAACGTCGCACGCGCCGAGGGTTTTCCCGTGCACGCCGAATCAGTCGAGGCGCGGCAAAGGACCGGCAGATGACCGAGCAGGCACGCAGGGCCGCCGTCGAGCGGCAGACCAAGGAAACGCAGATCAAGCTCGATCTGACGCTTGACGGCGCCGGCGAGTCGGTCGCTGACACCGGCGTCGGCTTCCTCGACCACATGCTCGAGCTGCTCGCCCGTCACGCGCGCATGGACCTGACCGTCACGGCGACCGGCGATCTCGATACCGGCGCGCACCACACGACCGAGGACGTCGGCATTGTGCTCGGCCAGGCTCTCGACCAGGCACTTGGCGACCGCTCGGGCATTCGTCGCTATGGCGACGCCGAGGTACCGATGGACGAAGCGTTGGCGCAATGCGCAATCGACCTAAGCGGGCGTCCCTACTGCGTATATGACGCCGATCTGCCCGCATCGGCGATCGCCAATTTCGATACCGAGCTGACCGAGGAATTCTTCCGCGCGGTCTCCAACAACGCCAAGATGACGCTACACCTACGCGTCCCGTACGGCACCAACGCGCACCACATGATCGAGTCTTCGTTCAAGGCCTTTGCCCGGGCGCTGCGAACGGCGACATCGATCGACGCCGACGAGATAGGGATCCCGTCGACAAAAGGCGTGTTGTAGCGATGGCTGCACGGCCGACAATCGCCGTGCTCGACTACGGAATGGGAAACCGCCGCTCGGTCGAGAAGGCGCTCGAGCACGCCGGCGCCGAGACGGTGATCACGAACGAGCACGCGGTGATCGAGGGAGCCGATGGCCTAGTGCTTCCTGGCGTGGGAGCGTTTCCAAGAGCAATGCGGAACCTGCGCGAGCTGGAGCTCGACCGCGTGATCGGGGAACGATTGGCGGCAGCGGTCCCCACACTCGGAATATGTCTCGGCATGCAGCTTCTGTTCGAGGCGTCGAGCGAGAACCAGGGGGCGTGGGGGCTGGGGCTGCTGGCGGGCCGCGTCGATCGATTGCCGGCGCCCAATCTGAAGGTGCCGCACATCGGCTGGACCCCGGTTAGCTGGCAGAAGCACACGGCACTCAACGACGGTTTGCCAGATAAGTGCCCCTTCTACATAGTTCACTCCTACGCGGTCATACCGACCTCGCTCGAGGACACGCTTGGTACGGCCGTCTACGGTACTGAGTTCGTGGCGGCGGTCGAACGCGAGCCACTCTATGGGGTCCAGTTTCACCCCGAGAAGTCGAGCACGCACGGGATCAAGCTGCTTGAGAACTTCACCGCGATCTGCTCTTCGGTGCAAGCGGCGGCCTGAGATGAGTCCGCCTGAGCTGTACCCGGCCATCGACGTGCTCGGCGGCAAGGCCGTCCGACTTGAACAGGGCGACTACGAACGTTCAAAGGTCTACGAGGCCGAGCCGATCGACGCAGCGCGGCGCTGGGTAGAGCAGGGCGCCCGGCGCCTGCACGTCGTCGACCTCGACGGAGCCCGCGAGGGCAGACCGGTGAACCTCGACCACCTCACTGCGATCGCGTCAGAGTTCGATGTCCCGATTCAGTACGGAGGCGGCCTGCGCTCGGTCGCCTCGGCGCAAGCGGCCCTCGAGGCGGGTGCCGCTCGCGTCGTGCTGGGCACTGTCGCTTTCAAGGACGTCGGCGTGCTCGACGCGGTGCTCGGAACGCTCGGCGACCGGGCCGCCGTCTCGGTCGACGTGCGCGGCGGCAGGGTCGCGACCGACGGCTGGATCGAGCGCACCGAGTTGACCGGCGAGGGCGCGATCGTTCGTTTACGGGAGCGTGGGGTTGCGGTCTTCATCTACACCAACGTCGATCTCGATGGCACGCTTGCAGGGATCGACGGGGGCGAGGTGGAGTGCGTATCGCAGGCGGTCAACGACGGTGAGCTGATCTGGTCCGGCGGCGTCGGCGCGATTGGCGACCTCGAGCGGCTTGCGGCGCTCGATCCGCCTAACCTCGGCGGCGTGATCGTCGGCAAGGCTCTCTACGAGCAGCGGTTTACGATCGGCGAGGCACTCGAGGCTCTGGCATGAGTGCGCTGCGACGCGTCATTCCGTGCCTCGACGTCGACAAAGGACGGGTCGTCAAGGGGACCAATTTCGTTGGCCTGCGCGATGCTGGCGATCCCGTTGAGTTGGCCGAGCGCTACGACGCGGAGGGCGCCGACGAGCTGGTATTCCTCGACATCACGGCGTCGCACGAGTCTCGCGATACGATCGTCGATCTGGCCCGCCGTACGGCCGACAACGTCTTCATTCCATTCACGATCGGCGGCGGCATCCGCTCGGTAGACGACGCCCAGGCGGTGCTCGACGCTGGCGCCGACAAGGTCTCGGTCAACTCGGCGGCGGTGGCGCGACCAGCGCTGCTCGGCGAGCTGGCCGACGTGTTCGGGGCGCAGTGCGTGGTGCTCGCTATCGATGCTCGGCGTAGGGAAGACGGATCGTACGAGGTGTTCGTCAACGGCGGTCGCAAACCCACGGGGCTCGACGCGGTCGAGTGGGCGCGCGAGGGCACCGAAAACGGGGCGGGGGAGATCCTGCTCACCAGCATGGACCGCGATGGCACCGAGGACGGCTACGAGCTGGAGCTGACACGTGCGGTCGCCGACGCTGTCGATGTCCCTGTGATCGCCTCCGGCGGGGCCGGCAAGCTCGAGCACCTATCCGAGGCGATCCAGCAGGGTCACGCCGACGCCGTGCTGTGCGCTTCGATCTTCCACTACGGCACCTACAGCCTGCGCGAGGCGAAGATCGCGATGCACGGCGACGGTGTCCCGGTCAGGGAGTAGCCCGTCGCGGCCTTGAACGCTGGCACCGGAAGGTAGGCAGGAAGGGCTAGCCGCGGCGCTTTTTCGGCTCCAGCGCGGTTACGCTGCCGTAGCCGGTCAGGTAGATCCGCTGGCCGTCTGAGACGACCGGGTTGTAGGCGCCCCTGGGGAATCGGAAGACGCGCTTGCCCGTGCGCCCGTCCACGCCGTAGGTCGCCTTCGAGTCGAGGTCTGCGAAGTAAGCGACGTTGCCGATGATCGAGACGCCGCCGGAGATTCGGCCACCGGCGCGCGCACTCCAGCGCGTCGAGCCGCTGCGTGCGTCGAGCGCGTACATGTTGCCGTCGTAGGATCCGATATAGACAGTCGGTCCCACCTTCGGGTAGGAGGCGGTCGCCGGCGACGAGTAGACGAAGCCGCCCGTTGAGTGGGACCAGGCCAGCTCGCCGGATTTCGCACCCCAGGAATAGACCTTGCTGTCGGTGTTACCGGCGTACACGCGCCCGAACGCGACTGCCGGAGTGGAATAGAACCGGCCGGAGGAGAAGCCCAGCCTGGCCCCCGAGGTACCAGTGGTCCAGCGCTTGGCGCCGGACTTGGCCCATACGGCATGCATCTTCCCGGCGTAGTCGCCGAAGTAAAGGGTGCCGCCCGACAGCGCCGGAGACGCCTTGACCTCAGCGCCAGCATCGTAGGTCCACTTGACCTTTCCCGTGCGCTTGAACAATGCGTAAAACGTGCCGTCCTCGCTGCCGAAGTAGAGCTGACCGCCGTCGACGATCGGCGACGACTCGGTCCGAGCCGGCAACGTCTTGCGCCAGAGTACCTTGCCTGTGGCCGCAGACACCGCTGTCGCCCGCCCCGGACCCTGCCGTGACGTACAGGTGCTCTTGGTGGAGAGCACGGTCGTGTAGAGCACGCCGTCAGAGTAGGCGGGCGAGGATGCTGCGCAGGTCCCGACTCGACGCTTCCACTCGACATCGCCGGTGTCCTTGTCGAGCGCGTAAAGCGACCCGTTGTTGCGCACCATGAACAGTCGACCCTCGGCGATGATCGGCGGAAATTCCATCAGCACGGGCCCGCCGAAAACCCACTTCGTCTTGAACGGCGAGCGCAGCGTTGCCGAAAGGTTGGCCGTGTGCGCCAAGTTGTAGTGGTAGAAGGGCCAATCCGTCCCCTCGGGCTTCGGCTGTTTCGACGGTGGTGCCCGGAACTCGACCTTGGCGCCCCTGCGGACGTCCTCGTTGCGGCCGCTGACGAACAGGAAGGCACCGAATACGAGCAACGCCGCCAGCACCGCGACCAGGATCCACCACGGCGGGCGCCGGCGCCGGCTGCGCTCGGAAATGAACACTCCAGAATCGGGCATGTGTAAAGCGTAGCCCCGCCATCCCCGGCAACACGCCGGTTGCCCCCCGGCAGCGTTCGTGGCCGGATGTCGGTGGTCCGCTGCCAACCGGCGCGCGGGTCGTCTGCGTTCGCTAATAAGTTGGGGTCAGATGCGGAGTCGAGCCGAGACCGCGCCGCGCGGCCAGGTTGCCTGGAACAATGTTCCGATGCGCGCCCGCCCGGTTCTATTCATCCTGCTGGTTGCCGCGCTCGCCGTTGGCGGTCTCGCGTATGCGCTCCGCGACGGTGAAGACCAGACCTCGCAAGGCGCAGCGACACAACGGGCCCCTGCGCAGCCAGCACCGGCGGCGGGCGTGACCTCCGGCCCGCAGGTCGGCGCGGCCAAGGCGAAGCTCGCCCGGATAGGGACCTTCGACCAGCCGGTCTACGTGTCCGCACCGCCCGGCGACAAGAAGCGGCTATTCGTGGTCGAGAAGCCGGGCAAGATTCGGGTGATAAGGAACGGCAAGAAGCTTTCTGCACCGTTCCTCAACATCAGCGGCGATACCACCAAGGACGGCGAGCAGGGTCTTCTCTCGGTGGCCTTTGCGCCTGACTACGCGACCAGCGGTCTGTTCTACGTGAACTACACCGACCGCGGTGGCGACACACGCATCGAGGAGTTCAAGCGATCGAGCAATGCAAACAGGGCCAACAGGTCGAGTCGCCGCAAGGTGCTCGAGATCAAGCAGCCGTTTTCAAACCACAACGGCGGCCTCGTCCTGTTCGGCCCGGACAAGCTCCTATACATCGGAATGGGGGACGGGGGCAGCGGGGGCGATCCCGGCAACCGCGCTCAGAATCTGCGCAGCCTGCTCGGCAAGATGCTGCGCATCGATCCGCGGCGATCCGGGTCGCGGCCCTACTCGGTGCCCAAGTCGAACCCGTTCGTCGGAAGAACAGGCCGCGACGAGATCTACTCGTTCGGGCTGCGCAACCCCTGGCGCTTCTCGTTCGACCGTCGCAACGGCGCGCTCTACATCGGCGACGTCGGACAGCAGCGATGGGAGGAGATCGACTACGCGTCGAAAGGCACCGCCAAGGGTAAGAACTACGGCTGGAGCTGTCGCGAGGGACGTCACCGGTTCGACTCGTCGCGCAAATGCGCCAACGCGGTGGGCCCTATCTTCGAGTACTCACGCTCGAAGGGACGCTGCTCGGTGACCGGCGGCGTTGTCGTTCGCGACCCGAAGGTACCGAACCTGAAGGGAAGGTATCTCTACGCAGACTTCTGCAAGGGCGCGATCCGCAGTTTCAAGGTATCGGGCGGCAGGGCGAGGGGCGACAGAGGGCTCGGTCGCACAGTGGCCAACCCCGCGTCGTTCGGAGAGGACGCTCGCGGCCGCGTCTACGTCGTGTCGCTGAACGGCCCGGTCTTCCGGTTGAAGCGCTGAGGCAGTGGCCCCGATCAAACGGGACAGGCGGCGAGCGCTTCTACGACCTCGTTTTGATCGCGCGGATTGCCGATCTCGTTGACGACCTTGTAGGCGACCTTTCCGTCCTTGTCGATCACGAACGTGCCGCGCGTCGCCGCGCCGACAGAGTCCAGGTAAACGCCGTACTTCCTGGCGACCTCGCCCTTCGGCTCGAAATCGGCCAGCAGATGGGCCTCGATCTGCTCGCTGCGCCTGAAGGCCTCCTGTGCGAATGGATGGTCGATGGAGACTCCGAAGACCTCGGCGCCGGCGCTCTCGAAATCGCCCTTGAGGGAACTGAGCTCGTGCAGCTCCTTGGTACAGATGCCGCTGAAAGCAAACGGGTAGAAGACCAGCACGACGTTGCGCCCTCGAAGCTCGGTCAGCGTCACGTCATCGCCGTTCTCGTCGCGGAGAGTGAAATCGGGAGCCTCGGAGCCAATCTCTAGTGACATTGCGGCCTGCCTTTCGGGAGCGGGCTAGATGAACGCGGTTGAGGCTAGCAGCAGCCTAGAATCGGACCGTGCATACAGAACGGGACAGCCACGAGGTAAGCGAAGAGGTGCGCCGACGGCTTTGCGCCGATGCCGGGCTGACGGCTCTGCTGCCGGCGATCCAGCCGGCGGCCGAGGCGCACCCGGGCGTGTACCTGGTCGGGGGTTCGGTCCGCGACCTGCTTCTTGGAACCGAGAACGTCGACGTCGATATCGCGGTCGAAGGTGACGCGCTCGGCTTCGCGCGTGACCTGGCTGTGGCATTCGGAGGTGAGCTGCGCGAGCACGAGCGTTTCCAGACAGCCCTCGTCACCGGTCCGTACGGGCCGATCGACGTGGCCGCGACCAGAGTCGAGAGCTACTCCTCACCGGGATCCTTGCCGCAGATCGCGTCCGCCGGCCTCAGCGAGGATCTCGCCCGTCGAGACTTCACGATCAACGCGATGGCCAGCTCCCTCAAAGCTGGCGACCTCGGGGACACCAGTGACCCGTTCGGCGGCTTCCGCGATTTGCGCGAAGCAAAGCTGCGCGTGCTGCACGACTCCAGCTTCGATGACGATCCGACTCGAATGCTTCGAGCCGTTCGCTACGCAGCTCGGCTCGACCTCGAAATCGAGGACCGCACGCTCGAACTGATCGAGGCCGCTGTCGAGTCCCGCCGGCTGGAGGTGATGGACTCGGCTCGCGTGCGCGATGAGCTGTTCGACCTGCTTTCCGAGGTCAGCTTCGAGCGGTCGCTGGAGACACTCGCCCTGTTGAAGCTGGATCGGGCACTGCACCCTCGACTGAGGGCCGACCGCGCCGCACGCGAGTTGGTCGCGAACCTCGATGACCCGGTCACGAGGCTGGCGGCTCTCTGCCTGCAGATGAACGCGCTCGAACTGGCTCGCTGGCTCGACCGCCTGAGTGTCGCCGGTGAATGGCGCGACGCGGTCGTTGCCGCAGCGACCGAGGGGCCGGCGCTTGGCCGGCGACTTGACGCGCTCGACGATCCTGCTCCGTCGGCATTGTACGGGCTGCTGATCGGCAGCCACGCGGGGGCGCGCAGAATCGCCGCGACGCACTCGGCGCGGGCGGCCGAGATGGTCGCGACCTACGAACAGCGGCTTCAGGCGGTCCAGCTCGAAATCGGCGGCGATGACCTTCTTGCCGCTGGGGTTCCGGAGGGGCCCGAGATCGGCCTGGCGCTGCGCGAAGTCCTGGCATTGAAGCTGGATGGCTCGATTGGAGGCCGCCAAGATCAGCTGGCAGCGGCACTGCGGGTGGCGGGAGGCCGGGGCGCGGGCGAATAGGATGCCCACGATGCGTGATCGTTGGAACACCTTTCAGTGGAATGGCGACCCGGGCCACTACGAGGTCTACTATCTCACGCTGACCGACCCCCAGACGCAGTTCGGCTTCTGGATTCGGTACACGATGGTGGCCCCGGATCCGGGCAACGACGAATCGACCTGCTCGCTGTGGTTTCTGGCGATGGATCGACGCGATCCATCCCAGAATGTCGGCCGCAAGATCAGTCTGCCGATCTCGCAACTCGCTGCTACGCAGCAGCCATTCGAGCTGCGGATCGGTGACGCCACCCTCACCGATGGCGGAATGGTGGGATCGATCGAACAGGACGGGAAGCGCTATGCCTGGGATCTCAGTTGGGAGCCACGCTTGCCCGCCTACGGCCACGTCCATCCCACGTTGCGGGCAGCGAAGATCGCGAAAACGATCTTGTTCCTGCCGCACCCGGACCTCGAGATCGCCGGAACGGTCGACATCGATGGGCGCCATATCGAGATGGTCGGTGTGCGAGGAGGCCAAGCCCATCTTTGGGGCTCGAAGCATGCGAACCGCTGGGCATGGGCCCACTGCAACGACTTCTCGGATGTGGGCGGGGGGCCGGTACGCGACACCTTTGTCGACGGCGTCAGCGTGTTCGTACCTCGCCTCGGGCGCATGATGGGGCCCAACACCCCGATCGTCGCAAGGATTGAGGGCGAGGACCTGATCTCGACCGGTCCAATCGCCGTGCAGCGCAATCACAGCGAGTTCGACCTTACCCACTGGAGATTCTCGGCGCGCGACGGAAGGCGCAAGCTCGTTTGCTCGGTAACGGCACGCAGTCAGGACCTGGTCGGGGTGACGTACCACGATCCGGATGGCGATCTGGCCTATTGCTACAACACCGAGGTGGCTGACATGCGTCTCGAACTGTTCGAGCGTGCCGCACGACGTAACGAGTGGCATAAGACCAAGGACCTCGTCGCCAACTCGCGCGGGCACTTCGAGTACGCACAGCGCGAGCCGGTTGAAGGCGCCAGCCTGCAGGTCGAGTGACGGCCGCGCTCCAGTGGCGAGAAGCGGACGCGGTCCGCTACCTGCATGCGGACCTCGGTCACGGCGAGGCAGCTTTCAGCACGCGCAACGGAGGGATCAGCGCCGGGCCCTTCAGATCGCTCAACCTCGGCGTGCTCACAGACGACGACCAGCGTTGCGTGGAGGGTAATCGCAGGCGGCTCGTCGACGCCCTCGCACGCGATCCGGAGTGCGCAGCGTTGGGTCGCCAGGTTCACGGAACGGACATTGCGCTGCGAACCTCGCGTCCCCAGCGCGGCGAGCTTGCCGTGGCCGACGGACAGCTCACGGCGCGCCGCGATCTGACGCCGCTGGTGTTGGTCGCCGACTGTATTCCGCTGGCGCTCGCGGCACCCGGCTCGGTGGCGATGGTCCATTGCGGCTGGCGCGGGCTCGGCGCGGGGATCGTCAGCGCAGCGGTTGAGGCGACAGCTGCCCTCGCGAAATGCAACCCTTCGAGCGTGCGTGCCGCGATTGGGCCGGCGATCGGCCCCTGCTGCTACGAGGTCGGCGCCGAAGTCGTCGCGACGTTCACACGCCGGGGCCACCAGGCCGGACCGATGCTCGACCTGTCGGCGATCGCGCTGCTTGAGCTGGAGAGGGTGGGCGTATCCGGCACCGCGACCTGCAGACTCTGCACTTCCTGCAACGCGGACCTGTTCTTCTCCCACCGGCGCGACGGCCACCGCACCGGCCGGCAAGCTGGGCTGGCATGGCTCACCTAGTCGAGTCGCTCGACGCCGATCGCGTGCGTGCCAACCTCGGCCAGGCTCGAGAGCGGATCGCGACAGCATGCGAGCGCAGCGGACGCGATGCGGATACGGTCGAGCTGCTAGCCGCTACCAAGTATGTGCCCGATCGACTGATGGGTGTTCTGGCTGACGCTGGCATCACGCTCGCCGGCGAGAACACCTCCGCCAGCCTCGAACGCAAGCACGAGCACTGGGGCGAGCGCTTCAGGTTCGACTTTATCGGCCACCTGCAGAGTCGCAAGGCGAAAGACGTGCTGCCGCTCGCGCGACTGATCCACTCGGTCGAAAGCGAGTCGGTGCTACGACGCATCGAACGCCACGCTTTAGGTCCGACCCGTGTCTTGTTGGAAGTGAACGTCTCCGGCGAGGGTTCAAAGCAAGGGGTGGCGCCAGACGAGGTCGACTCCTTCTTGGAGGTCGCCGCTGGCCTCGAGAGACCGTGCTTCGAGGGGCTCATGACGATGCCGCCCTTAAGCGAAGACCCCGAGCAGGTGCGACGCTACTTTGTCGCGCTCAGGGAGCTTGCCGAGCGGCTGAGCGAGACCTGGGCGCCACGCTACCGTTTCGAGACGCTTTCGATGGGAACCAGCCAGGACTACGCCGTGGCGGTCGAGGAGGGTGCGACGGTCGTGCGCCTCGGTAGCATTCTGTACGCGCCGTAGCGGATTCAGCCGCCACCGACGCGCGAGTCGGGCTACGACACACCCCGCCAGCGATTAATTGCTTTACTTAGGGCCACAGGACCGCTCGCTAAAGGGTTTTTTGGTACCCGAGCGAAACAGGCCCACAACCACTCAGGAATCGACCGATGGCCCTCAGAGACACCTGGCACAAAGCCCTGCAGTACTTCGGACTGGCGGAGGACGACCGCTACGCCGACGACGACGAGCCGCTCGACCCGTTTGAGCCGGAGTCGGACCTTGAGGATCGCTACCGCGACCGGACTCAGGTGCGCCGTGTCGGCGGCCGACGCCGCGACGAGATCGACGACATCTTCTCCGATGATCCCCCTTCGCGCTCCGAGACTCGCGTACTGCGATCGGTATCGAATGGCCGCGGCCGCGGCGTACAGGTCCACCTCGTGATTCCCAAGAACTTCAACGATGCCCAGCAGATCGCGGACAAGTTCAAGGACGCGATACCGGTCATCCTTAACCTCCAAGGCGCCGACACGGACCTCTCCAAGCGATTGATCGACTTCGCTAGTGGGCTAACCTACGCACTCGAGGGTGGCCTGCAGCGGATCGCCGACAAGGTCTTTCTGCTCACGCCCCGCAACGTCGAGGTATCCGCCGAAGAACGTGCCCGCTTGCTTGAAAAGGGCTTCTTCAATCAGTCGTAGCGAGTCCTCGGCCGAACGATGATCGTCGGGCTGATCGGTGCTGGGAATATGGGCGGCGCACTGGTGCGTGGCTGGGATACGGCGATGGCCGGTCCCGACACGGTCTTGATCGCCGACGCCGATCAGCAGCGTGCTCGCGACCTGGCGAAAGGCACTGGCGGCAAGTGCGCAAAGTCGAATCGCGAGTTGGCAGAAGATGCTGACGTAGTCCTGCTCGCAGTCAAGCCGGTGGCTCTGCATCCGGTCGCCGAGGAGATCCGAGTACAAGTCTCCGACCGTCGGATACCGGTCGTATCAATCCTGGCGGCGACGCCGATCGAGCTGATCGAGCAGGCCTTCGGCCCCGGAACTCCGATCCTTCGCTTCATGCCGAACGTCAATGCGGAGGTGCGAGCTGCGACCCTGATCTACGCATCCAACGACTCACTCGATCAACGCATCGAACGCACGCTGCTGGACCTGTTCGGGCTGCTCGGCGATCTGGTACCGATCGAGGAGCCGCTGTTCGATGCCGCAACCGCGATATCGGGGTGTGGGCCAGCCTTCTTCTCACTCGTCGTCGAAGCGATGGTCGACGCGGGGGTGAAGCAGGGACTGGCGGTCCGGCAGGCCACAGAGCTTGCCACCACGACAATGGCGGGCACCGCGGCCTTGCTCACGCGTCGCGAAGGAAACACCGTCGCTCTGCGCCGTCAGGTGACCTCACCAGGGGGCACGACCGCGGCCGGCCTGGCAGCGCTTGAACACCACCATCTGCGGGCGGCGTTCGCCGCCGCCGCCGACGCGGTCGTCGAGCACGCCGCGACCTTCCACGCAGACTTCGCGAAGGACCCCGATGACTGAAACCGCGGCAGCGATCACGCGGAGCGACATCTCTGACTACGTGTATGTCCTCTTCTTCGTGTACATCGTGGTTATCTTCATCCGCGTGCTGCTCTCGTTCGTGCCGCGGATGCCGTACAACAGGACGCTGGCCGCCGTGGTGCAGTTCGTTCACGATACGACCGATCCGTACCTGAACTTGTTCCGCCGAGTGTTGCCGCCGATCGGAGGCGGTAACTTCGCGCTCGACCTGACCCCGATGATTGCGATATTCGCTCTCTTCATCGCCCAGTGGCTGGTCGTCGGCCTGATCAGGGGCTAGCCGCCAACCACCGGGCGCGAGCGTCGTTGAAGACGCTTGTCGTCGTGGTCGCCGTGCTCGCCGTCGACCAGCTAACCAAGCAGGTCGCGATTCACTCGGTCGAACCGGAACATCCGGTCGAAGTGATGTTCGGGATCGAGATCACCAACGTACGCAACGACGGAGTCGCCTTCGGCCTGCTGTCCGGCGGCGGCGGGCTGATTCTTGCGATCACGCTGGTAGCGCTGGTAGCGCTCTACGGTTTTTTCTATCTACGCCCCGATCGGTATGGGTTATGGTTGGCCGTCGGACTGCTCAGCGGAGGCGCGCTCGCCAACCTCGGTGACCGCCTCAGACGGGGCGAGGTGACAGACTTCATCGACTTCCCATTCTGGCCGACGTTCAACCTGGCGGACGTGGCGATCGTCGCCGGCGCGGGAATACTTGCCTTGATAGCGCTTGGGCCGGAGGAGCGAAGTGTGTCCCAAGACTGATCTGACCGTGCCACCGGAGGCGCTCGGCGAACGTCTCGACGTGTGGCTTGCCGATGCGTTGGACGATTTCTCGCGATCGTCTGTGGCGCGCCTGATCGACCACGGCCTCGTAACCGTCGACGGTTTGTCGCGAGTGCGCAGCTTCCGCCTGGAAGGAGGCGAGCGAATCGAGCTACGTGAGTCCGCCGTCCCCGAGCCCGACCCCGCGGCCGCCGAGGCACAGATCCTGTTCGAAGACGATGCGTTGCTGGTAGTCGACAAGCCGGCTGGATTGGTCGTGCATCCCGCGCCGGGCCACAGGGCGCGTACGTTGGTCGACCAGCTTCGCGAGCGTGGCGGCGGCGAGTGGGAACCGCAACTCGTGCATCGCCTCGATCGCGGCACCTCGGGTTTGATGCTAATCGCCAAAGACCAGCAGACCCAGCTGGCCCTACAGCGCCAGCTGCGCGAGCGCGAGCTGGAGCGCGAGTACTTGACGCTCGCCGCCGGTCGACTCGATTCGCGCACAGGCACGATCGACGCACCGATTGGCCGCGACCGGTCAAATAGGACGCGGATGTCGGTCGATACAGCCAAGCCGAAGGAGGCTGTCACGCACTTCGAGGTGGAGCTTCTGAGCGGTGACGACACGCTGCTGCGGGTCCGTCTCGAGACCGGACGGACTCACCAGATTCGCGCTCACTTTGCCGCGGTGGGCCACCCGATCTGCGGCGATCCCGAGTACGGCGGTCGAGGCCGGCGCGGGCTCGACCGCCAGTTCCTGCACAGCGCGAGGATCGCTTTCACGCATCCCGATAGCGGCGCCAGGCTCGAATTCAGCTCAGAGCTGCCGGTTGAACTGCAGCGAGCGCTCGACTCGCCCGTCGTCTAGAATCCCGCACTCTTGCAACAGGGCGTACTGCCCGAGAGCCGGACCGTCAGGCGGCGGCCCTGCCCGATCGGGAGATCGGGTCCCGCCAAGCTGGCGCTCCGTTTTACGTCAATCGAGTAAAAAGGGAGCAACCATTGGCTGAGCCACAGGTAGGCGTGCGCACGCTACTCGAGGCGGGTGTCCATTTCGGACATCAGACCCGGCGCTGGCACCCGAAGATGCGTCGCTACATATTCGGTGAGCGCGCCGGCCTCTACATCATCGACCTATTGAAGACCGAACCGCTGCTAGAGAAGGCTCGGGCGTTCACGGAAGACATAACCTCGCGCGGCGGAGTGATCTTGTTCGTCGGCACCAAGAAGCAGGCCAAGGACATAGTTAAAGAGACCGCCGAAGCTGCAGGTATGCCGTACGTCAACCAGCGATGGCTGGGTGGCCTGCTGACCAACTTCCAGACACTTCGCAAGCGCATCGACCGCCTCCACGAACTGCGCGAGCTGTCAAATAGCGGACAGCTCGATCTGCTGCCCACCAAAGAGCGGATGTCGAACCAAGCGGAGCTGGCAAAGCTCGAGACCAACCTCAGCGGCGTTGCCGACATGAAGCGGCTTCCTGACGCGGTGTTCGTTACCGACCTCAACGTCGAGGCGATTGGCGTCCACGAGGCTAACCGCCTAGACATTCCGACATTGGGCCTGGTCGACACCAACTGCGACCCCGAGCTGGTCGACTACGTGATCCCAGGCAACGACGACGCGATTCGTTCCTGCGACGTGATCGTCAAGACGATCGGCAGCGCCGCGGCCGAAGGTCATGGCCGCTTCCTCAAGGACGAGGAGATCCGAATCAAGGCCGAAGAGGAGCGCGCGCGCAAGGAGGCGGAGGAGCGTGCCAAGCGCGAGGCCGAGGAAAAGCAGAAGGCCGAGCGGGAGGCGACGGCAAAGGCCGAAGCCGAGGCCAAAGCAAAGGCCGAAGCCGAGGCCAAAGCAAAGGCCGAAGCCGCCAAGCCTCAGCCGGCGGCCAGTCCCCCCGCCGACAAGAAGAGCGAGCCACCGGCCGAGCAGCCGCCCAAACAGGGCTCGGAGCGATCATGAGCGTTTCGGCTGTTGAGGTGAAATCTTTGCGTGATCAGACCGGCGCGGGGATGATGGAGTGCAAGAAAGCGCTCGAGGAGGCGGATGGTGACACCGGCAAGGCCGTCGAGATCCTGCGCGTAAAGGGGCAGGCAAAGGCGGCGAAGCGCGGCGAACGCGAAGCGAGCGAGGGCGTGATCGCTCACTATGTTCACACCAACGGGCGCGTAGGGTCGCTGGCCGAGGTCAACTGCGAGACGGACTTCGTGGCTCGCAACGACGACTTTCTTGAGTTTGCGCGCGACATCGCTGTTCACGTCGTCGGCCTCGCACCGAGATGGGTGTCGGCCGGCGACGTTCCAGAGCAGGACAGGAGCGCCGAATTGGAGGTTCTCGAGCGCCAGGACGACCTTCAAGGCAAGCCCCCCGAGATACAGGAGAAGATCGCGCAGGGACGGCTCGAGAAGTGGCTCACCGAGCACGTGCTACTCGACCAGGTCCACGTCAACGTAGACAAGTTCGACGGACGCACGATCGAAGAAATCCGCGCCGACATCTCGGCGCGCACCGGTGAGAACGTCGTGATTCGCCGCTTTACCCGCTTCCAGGTGGGGGAGTGAGTCCTGCCGTAGGGTAGGTTCTCCGTCGATGCCGAGCGCTTCCCAACACGACGGTCGCCCCGTCTTCACACGGGTCCTTCTGAAGCTGTCAGGAGAGGCCCTGATGGGCGCCGAGCCCTACGGCGTCGACGCCGATCGGATTCAGGGCGTTGCCCGCACGGTTGCGCGTGTCGCGCAGCGTGGCGTGGAGATGGCGATTGTCGTCGGTGGAGGCAACATCTACCGTGGCTTCGAGGCCGCCGCGAAGGGAATGGACCGCGCGAGCGCCGACTACATGGGCATGCTGGCGACTGTCCTCAACGCGCTCGTCCTCCAGGATGCGCTTGAGCACCAGGGTGTCGTGACTCGCGTTCAGTCGGCAATCACGATCTCAGATGTCGCCGAGCCTTACATCCGCCGACGCGCGATGCGCCACCTCGAGCACGGTCGCGTCGTGATCTTTGCCGCCGGCACCGGCAACCCGTTCTTCACGACCGATACGGCTGCCGCGCTGCGCGCGCTGGAGATCCGGGCCGAGGTGATCCTGATGGCAAAGAATGACGTCGAGGGTGTCTACGATCGGGACCCGCGCAAGCACCGAGATGCGCAGTTCCTATCGAATATCACGCACCATGAGGCGATCGAGCGCGACCTCAAGGTGATGGACTCGACAGCGTTGTCGTTGTGCAAGGACAACGACCTGCCGATCTACGTATTCAACATGGCCGACGAGAACAACATCGACCGCATCGTCTGCGGCGAGCGAGTGGGAACGGTGGTGAGCACTTGATTGACGACCTACTGAAGGAAGCGAGCGTTCGCATGGAGAAGTCGAGCGAGGCGACGCGACATGAGTTCGCCACGGTGCGAACCGGGCGCGCCTCGCCACATCTGCTAGACCGGGTCGACGTCGACTACTACGGTGCTACTACGCCACTCAAACAGATTGCTCAGGTCGCAGCAACGGAGGCGAAGCTGCTAACGATCACTCCGTTCGACAAGTCCGCAATCGGTCAGATTGAGAAGGCGATCCTGGAGTCAGACCTGGGCTTGACGCCAAACAACGACGGCAATGTGATCCGCCTGGGAATACCCGAGCTGACCGAGGATCGCCGCAAGGAGCTGGCCAAGGTCGTCCATGGAATAGCTGAAGAGGGCCGCGTCGCGGTGCGCAACATTCGCAGAGACTGCATGCACGATCTCCGCGAGCTGAAAGACGGTGGCGAGGTTGGCAAGGATGACGAACACCGCGCCGAGGGCGAACTCCAGAAGATCACCGATGCGATGGTCAAGGAGATCGACGAACTGCTGAAGGGCAAGGAAGAAGAGATCCTAGGCGGATGAACAGTACCGCCGGTCTGCAAGCAGACCGGCGGGTTCGAGGCGGGATGACCCCGACGTGAGCTCCGAACAGGCAGAAATCCGACCCAAGCACGTCGCGATCATCATGGACGGCAACGGTCGCTGGGCGGAGCGCAACGGCGTGTCCGCGTTCGAGGGCAACCGCGAGGGCGCAGCCAACCTCAAGCGCACTGTCCGGATCGCCAAGGATCTGGGTGTGTCGCAGATCACCGTCTTCGCGTTCTCGACCGAGAACTGGTCCAGGCCCGAGACAGAGGTCACCGACCTGATGGGGTTGTTCGCCGAAAAACTCGACAGTGAGGCACCGGAGCTGGACGAGGACGGCGTTCGGCTGCGCTTCCTCGGCGAGCGCAGCCGAATCGATCGCTCACTGCTGGCCAAAATGGAGTGGGCTGAGAGGCTGACCGAACAACACACGGAGCGAACGCTGTTCGTCGCGTTCGACTACGGTGGCCGGGCTGACATCCTGTACGCGGCCGAGCGCTACCAGGGTGGGGGCGAGCAGGAGTTCCGCAAGCATCTTTACATGCCCGAAATGGCCGACCCCGACCTGATCATCAGGACCAGCGGCGAGCTTCGCCTATCCAACTTTCTTCTGTGGCAGGCAGCCTACTCGGAGCTGTACTTCTCGGACAAGCTGTGGCCCGACTTCGATCGGGCCGAGTTCGAGCGGGCGCTCGACGACTATGCGGGGCGGCAGCGCCGCTACGGGGCGCGCTGATGGCGGCCGGGCGGCAGCAGCCCAGGTCGAGGGCACCCGCGAGGGCCGGCGCGCCGCAACCACGCCGGCGACGGCGCGGCAGTTCAACCGGCCGCCGAGTGATCGTCGCGATCCCGTGGATCCTGCTGTTCCTGCTAGTCAACTTCGGCTTCGACGGCGACCTGTTCATGCCGCTCACGTTGGTGCTTGCCCTGCTTGCGGTCAGCGAGCTGTACAAGATGCTCGGCAAAGCGCGACCTGTAGTCGCCGCGGGCCTGTTCGGTACTGCAGGTTTGATTCTCGCGGCGAAGTTCGGCGGCCAGTACCAGATGATTTTGGTGCTCGTGCTGTCGGTGCTGGTTACGTTTCTAATAGCCATTGCGCGTGGCGTGCGCAAGTGGGTCAGCCTGTCGATCGCAGTCACGCTGTTCGGGGTGATCTGGATCGGGCTCGGCGTAGCCCACGCGGTCTTGCTGCACGATCTTCCGCACGGAGACGACCTGATGTTCGACGTGCTTCTCGCCACCTTTCTGGGGGACACTGGGGCCTACTTCGGCGGTCGGCTGTGGGGCATGAGGCCGCTCGCGCCGCGGATCTCGCCGAACAAGACGGTCGAGGGACTACTCGCGGGATTCATCGTCGGCACCCTCGCTTTCTGGCTCGCCGGGCTCTACCAGGACTGGATCTCCGGGCTCGACGCGCTGGCGATTGGTGCCTGCGTGGCGGCAGTGGCTCCGCTCGGAGACCTATTCGAGTCACTGATCAAGCGCGACGCCGGCGTCAAGGACACGGGCAGCCTGTTCGGCGAGCACGGCGGCGTGCTCGACCGCCTCGACGCCGCACTGTTCACCGTGGTTGTCGGCTACTACATGAGTCGGGCCCTACTCTGATCCCGGTTTGCCCCGGGCGGCAATGCCGAGCGCTCCAACGGGTTGGGCCCGTCGTGGGCCGCAGGTCTGGCAGAACCGCGCGGGTCTGTCCCTAAACTGGACCCATGCGCAAGATCGTGATCCTAGGTTCCACCGGGTCGATAGGCACGCAGGCCCTCGAAATCGTCTCAGTGAGCGAGCGGCTCGAGGTCGTTGGGCTGAGCGCCAACCGCAGCTGGGAGCAGCTGGTCGCGCAGGCGCGCACGCACGGTGTCGGCCGGGTTGCGCTGGTCGAGCCTGGGGCGGGAGCCGAGGCTGATCGGGCGTGGCCCGATGGGGAGGTGCTGGTCGGCGCTCACGGGATTGAGCGATTGATTGCCGAGTCCGAAGCGGACATCGTTCTCAACGCGGTGGTCGGGTCGGCGGGGCTTGGGCCGACCGTGGTCGCACTTGGTGAGGGGATCGACGTCGCGCTTGCCAACAAGGAGAGTCTCGTCGTTGGCGGCGAACTCGTGATGGCGCTCGCCGAGGGTACGCGGGCGAGCATCCTGCCCGTTGACTCGGAGCACTCGGCGCTGTTTCAGCTGATTCGGGGCCAAGCGGCCGGCAGCGTCGAGCGGCTTGTGTTGACAGCGTCAGGCGGTCCGTTTCGCGGCTGGGACCGCGAGCGCCTTGCAGACGTGCGCCCGGCCGATGCCCTGGCACATCCGACCTGGGACATGGGTGGCAAGATCACGATCGACTCAGCGACCCTGATAAACAAGGGCCTGGAGCTAATCGAGGCCCATCACCTATTCGCCATCGCCTACGACCGCATCGATGTGGTCGTCCATCCGCAGTCGATCGTCCATGCGCTCATCAACCTCTGCGACGGTACATCGCTCGCCCACCTCGGCTACCCCGAGATGGGCGTTCCGATCTCATACGCGTTGCACTACCCAGACCGGGCTGACGTGCCCGTCGACACGCTCGACCTGGCGGCGGTCGGCAGCCTCGATTTCGAACCGCCCGACGAGAGCACGTTTGAGTGCCTGCGCCTCGCCCGCGAAGCTGCGGCCGCGGGTGGCACGGCACCCTGCGTTTTGAACGCGGCGAACGAGGTCGCGGTCCACGCATTTCTCGGGCAACGGCTGGAATTCCTCGACATCGCGTGGGTGATTGGGCGAACGCTCGACACACACGAGGCCGAGTCGGTCGAGAGCTTCGAGCACCTCTACGACGCTGACGCAACCGCGCGCCATATCGCCGAGGCTCTGGTGTCCGAGCGGGCGGTCAGCGCGTGAGCGGTTGGGTCGCCGCGATACTCGCTGCGCTTGGCTTCATGGTGCTGATCGTTGCTCACGAGCTGGGCCACTTCATCGCCGCCAAGAAGATGGGCATGCGGGTCGAACGCTTCTCGTTGTTCTTTGGGCCGATGCTCTTCAAGCGTACAAAGGGCGAGACCACGTATGGCGTCGGCGTGATACCGCTCGGTGGCTACGTGAAGATCACCGGGATGAATCCTGACGATCATTTCGAGTCGCCCGAGGTCGCACGCCGAGCCTACTACCACCAGCCGGTCTGGAAACGAATCATCGTCATCGGTGCGGGACCGGCCGTCAACCTGATGATTGCGTTCGTGCTGCTTTTCGCGCTCGCCTTCGGGGCGATCGCGAGCACCGACGAGCCGATCGTCGGGGAGGTCGAGGTCGGCGCGCCTGCGGCAGCCGTCCTTGAGCCCGGTGATCGGATTATCTCGGTCGACGGTAAGACCGGTGATCAGGTTGCGCTGGCGCAACAGGTCAACAGGCATCGCTGTTCCGGTCGCGAGGCCAAGGGATGTACTGCATCGAAGCCCGCGGTCGTGCGCGTACAACGCGGCGATCGAACGCTGACCTACCAGATCGCCCCGCGATTTCGCGAGGACACTCCAAGGCGAATGGCGCTCGGTGTTCAGTACCGCGACGGGACCGAAGTCGCGAGCGTCGCGCCGAACTCAGCCGCCGCGGGCAAGCTGCGGCCCGGCGATCGGGTGCTCTCGATCGACGGTCAGCGCGGCAACGAGCTCGACTTTGCCCGCACGATCAACAGCGACGCACACGTCTGTGCGGGCAATCTCGTCACAGGCTGCGAGGGCGCGACACCGGCGGTGATTCGGCTGCGACGCGGCGAGAGTGTGCGCACTGCACTCGTCACTCCGCGGTTCGAAAAAGAGACCGTGCGGCGCATGCGGCTTGGCTTCGCCTACGGCAGACCGCTCGACCCTAGCGTGCCTCAGGCCGCGAACGAGGCGCTGACAGGCATGTGGCGGGTCGCGTCGCGCACCGCAACGACAATCGCCCGTATCTTCGACGCCGAGAAGCGCAAGGAGCTGTCGAGTGTGGTCGGCGGTTACGAGTCGACGCGGCAGGCGATCCAGATCAACTTACGGCTGGCTCTAGTTTTTCTCGCGGTGATCAGTCTTGCGCTGGCGATCATCAATCTATTCCCATTCCTTCCGCTCGATGGCGGGCATATCTTCTGGAGCCTTGTTGAGAAGGTTCGCGGCAGACCGGTTCCGTTCAGGATCATGGAGCAGGCGAGCGCCGTTGGTTTCGTACTGGTGCTGATGCTTTTCGCGGTCGGGTTGTCGAACGACATCGGACGCCTCAGCGGCGACGGTTTCGGCGTGCGCTGACACGTGTTCGCGTCGCTGGCGAAGTCTCGAGGCGGAACCGCCCTACTGGTCGGAATCGCCGGGTTCGCGCTGATAGTCGGCCTCGATGCGTTAGTACGCGATGTCGCGACTCCGATCGGCGACGAGCTGATCTACGAACGGATGGCCCAAGACCCCCTGGGGACGCACACGTTTCCATTCGGATACCGGATCGGCGTGCCCGCGCTTGTACACGTCTTGCCATTCAGTCACGAGTTCTCCTTCAGCCTGCTCGCCTGGCTTTTCTCCGCGGCCTCCGGGGCAATGATGTTCTTGTTGCTAGATCGTCTCGGCTTCGATCGCAGGCTTGCTATCGCGTTCGGACTAATACTCGTCGTTTCACCATTGATGCTGGTCGCGAGCCTGAGGCAGGGCCGCAGCCCCGACCCGATGACGGTGCTTGTGATGGTCACTGGCGCGTTGATGATCGTCGAACGCCGCAAGCCGGCGCTGGCGGCCGTGATGTTGATCGGAGCCTTCAACCGCGAGTCGGCGCTGTTCCTGGCTCCCTGGGCCTACGCGGTCTGGGCGGAGCGGCCCTTCGATCGCAGCGCGCTCGTCTCCGCGACGGCGGTGGCGCTGCCGGCTACCTGCGCATTCCTCGCTCTACGCTTCGGCATCGACACGGTCGGACAGGACAAGGTGATCGGCTACTCGTCGCTGCTCGGCGGTCGCTGGGACGTTGTCAGCACGGCCTTCGAGGAGCTCCCGAGGATCCTGCGTAGGGCGTTCACGACGTTCGGGCCGTTCTGGTTGTTGGCCCCAATCGCGCTGCGCGATTGGGATTTTGCGCGCAGGGGGCTCGTGCTCGGAGCGCTGTGTGCGGTAGCGGCCACCTTTGCGCTTGACTGGCAGCGCGTAGCGCTGCTGGCGGCTCCCGTCGTGTACGCATCTTCGGCCTGGACCGTGCGTAGCTCGCCGCGCGCACAGCTGGCAACAGTCGGAGTCTGGGTCGTACTGATCTGCGGCTACGCCGCGTACATGGACCGCATCGGAGTGGAGAGGGGGATCGTCGACAGTCCCGGACCAGGTCCGACCTACCCGATCCAGTAGCGCGCGTTGATCGCCCGCACGGCGACCACAATCCGATACGCCAGTAACATGCTGATGTGTCTTCAAAAAGGCAGATCTGGGTCAAGGAAGTACCGATCGGCGGCGGTGCGCCGGTTGTCGTGCAGTCGATGACCAAGACCGACACCAGCGACATCGAGGCGACGCTCGGCCAGATCGGGCGAATGGTGGACGTTGGCTGCGAGCTGGTACGCGTGGCAGTTCCGCGCGACAGGGACGCGGTGGCGCTTGAGACGATCGTCAGGCGCTCGCCGGTGCCGGTGATCGCCGACATCCATTTCAACCACACGCTGGCCCTAAAGGCAATCGACGCCGGCGCTGACTGCATCCGCCTGAATCCCGGCAACATCGGCGGCCGCGAAAAGGTCGCCGAGGTTGCCAAGCGTGCCACGGAGGCTGGCACGCCTATGCGGATCGGCGTCAATTCCGGCTCGCTGCCCAAGCACCTGCACGAGCTTGAAAAACAGGACTCGGTCGAGGCGCTGGTGCAAGCCGGACTGGAGTTCGTCGAGTTGATGGAAGGCCTCGACTTCGAGAACTTCAAGGTCTCGGTGAAGTCGACAAACGTGCCGCGCACGATCGCGGCCAACAGACGGCTGGCCGAAGAGATCGACTATCCGCTGCACCTCGGTATTACCGAGAGCGGAACCAAGTGGTCTGGCTCGTTACGGTCCTCGGTCGGGCTCGGCGCGCTGCTCGCCGACGGCGTGGGAGACACGATCCGCATCTCGCTATCGACGTTCCAGGCCGAGGAAGAGGTCAAAGTCGCGTGGGAGATTCTGAAGGCACTCGAGCTGAGGCAGAAGGGTCCGATCTTGATCGCCTGTCCTACCTGTGGCCGACTCCAGTTCGACATGGACACGGTCGTCGCCGAGGTCGAGACGCGGCTCGAGCGCTACGAGCACCACATCGAGGTGGCGGTTCTCGGCTGCGCCGTCAACGGCATCGGTGAGGCGTCGCACGCCGACTTCGGCATAACGGGAGCCAAGAACGAGGGCATGATCTTTGCCCACGGCAAGCCGCTGCGGAAGGTTCCGCAGGACAAGCTCGTCGACGAGTTGTTCGCCGAGATCGATAGATCGCTCGCGACCGGCGGCGTGTCGTCGGATCAGCGCAAGGCGGCCGAGGCGGCCGACTGGCTCGCCCAGATCGAGCGGCACAATGCAGGCGAGATGACGCCTGAGCGGATCGCGCAACTCGAGCGGCAGGCGGTCGACACCGAGCAGCAGGATGTCACGGCGGCTGAGCCGGAAGCGGTCACCGGGCGCCGATTCAATCGCGCCAGTCGCTAGCGGTGTCGTCCGCAAGTTCGGCCGGGGCAGAGGTCGGCCGCTTGAGCCTGTCGCGCAGGAACCAGAACAGGACTGCGACCATCACGACGTTGACAAACAGTACATGGCGCACGGAGCCGTATGCACCGAAGGCCGATTCGACTGCCGAGACGTGAGTATCGCGGAACTCGACCAGCACGGCAAGCGCCGCGAGGCTACTCAGTAGCCACAGCAACGTCCAGCGCAGAGCCGGCATCGCGATCACGAGCAGGAACGGCAGCGTTATCTGCAACATGCGATTGAAGCCCTCATCCGGCAGCGCGACGTAGGCGAAAAAGAGTGAAAGTACAACGGTGTCCTTGACGTCGATCCGGCGCAGTAGGAAGAAACCGTAGACCAGTGCGAGTGAAACAGGCATGAAGATCCTTGGGATCAGAGGGTCGTACAGCCCGACTGCGTCGAGCAGCTGGGTGACTGAGGCGTGAATCGGCGGGTCGATGTCGATCCTCGCGCTACGGCGGTCGAAGGCCTCGAGGCTGTCAGGGAAGTACGGTACCTGCGAAACGAACAGCACCCCGGCAAACGCGAGTAATGCCAGCACCAGCCAGCGTTTCGATCGGATCCTCGCAGTGTGGATCGCAAGCGCCGGCGCGAACACCACGCTTATCCACTTGAACGCACCAAGAGCAGCGGCGGCGGCCCACGAAAATCCCAGACGATCTCGCTCGAGGCCAATTAGAACTGCGATCGTGAGCAGCAAGATCACGGCCTTGTCGTCGGCGAAGGCGGTCCACGCTTCGAGCATCAGGGGGTTGAACGCGTAGAAGGCGATGAAGTTGGCGCGAAAGGCTCGGGAGCGCGGGTAGGCGAGCCCAACGGTGGTGATCACGGCCAGATCGGCGACGGTGAAGAACGCGCGCAGCGTGTCGGCCGAGTCGTGGATCTTCAGCAGCCCGGCGAACAGCAGCAGCTCCGGCGGAGCGTTATCTCCGTACCTCGGGCCAAACTCGCCGCCGACGGGGGCGGCGTAGGGATTGATGTCATCGAGGATCAGCCCGCCGAAGTAGTGGAAGATCCGCAGGTTGAAACCGCCGCCGGTGGTCGCGATCAGGACCAGGCGAACGACCAGCGCCCCGACGGCGACCAACGCGACGAACTGTTTCCAGCGCCGTTCGCTCATCGACGCTCGCGAGAAAGCCTGCGCGAGCCAGGTCATGGCGCGATTGAACACGCCGGGAACGCTACCGGGCGGGCTAGCGGATCGGCTTGGCCCTGCGACTTGTCCCGACGAGCTTCTGCACGCCGCCCTCGATCACGTAGCCCTTGAAGGAGTAGCGTGCGCGCTTGCTGCGCTTCACCGTGAAGTACCCAGAGCTATTGGTGCGTATTGGGGCGCCGGCAGCGACACGGCCCCGCATCAGCTGGACGACCCGCCGGCCGCTACCGGGCCGGACGTGACCCCAAATTTTCACGCCTCTACGACGCTTGTGTACGACGATTGGCAAGCGGTACGCGTCGAGCGACGGTTTGCTGGCGCCACTGGCAAAACGCAGCCCTGTCTGGAAGCCAGCCCACTTGACGGATTGCGACCCCGGACGCGGGGCGTCATCGAAGAGCAGATACTGCGAGTAGCTCTTGAGCCGTGAATTGCGGTACGAGATCTCCTCGGCCTCGTTGATCAGCCGCGACTGGGTGGCCAGCGAAATGCCGACGAAAGGATCGGGAGGATTCGATTGGAATCCGAACTCAGTGCTGTAGATCGGAAGACGCGCACTTATGCGTCGGCTGCGCCCGGCCTTTTTGAGCGCTTTTGACAGCCGGGCGATTACGCTGATATTGACGACGTCGCGACCCGGGCGGGGCTTCGTGTTGCGCGCCTGGGATCCGTACGGATGGTGGGCGAAGCCGTCGGCGACGACCTTCTTGATGCCCTTGCAGCCCTTTCTGCGGGCAGCGCGGCCCCGCAGCCGCTTGTAGTTCCTGTCCAGGCACAGCCACGCCCGCAGGAACCCCAGCGGCCCGATTACCTTGGTGGCGGTCCCAACCGGAGCCAGCTCGCCGACGAGGATCTTCGACCCAGAAGCGATCTGCGCGCGCAGCGCTGGTACTCCTTTCTGGACCATCTTGCGGTAGATCTTCGGCGAGTCGCGGCGCGGGCCGAGGAACAGGCGGTGACTAGGTTCGTTCCAGATCGACCACACTGTGACGGCGGGAAGCCCACGGTAATTACCCGAGTAGCGCTTTCCGGCGGCGGACGCGAACTGTGCAAACTTCGAGGAGTTGATCTTGTAGTTGCTTCCGCGTCCACCGGCGGTCGCCCAGCGCGGTGCGTTGGGCGCGAGCGTCATCAGGATCCGGAAACCCATCGACCGCGCTCGTACGACGAGATCGTCGTATCGTGCAAAGCCCGGATAGGCGGCCGGGTCTGTAGCGTCGAAGCTTGGGGTGGTCTTGGAGTCGGGCTCAGGCGCCACACCGCCCCAGCCGAGCCCTATGCGCAGTGTGTCGACCCCGAGGCCGCGCAGCTCCTCGAGCGTACCCTGCCTGGTCGCTGGGTCTGTGGCAATCAGGCGCTGGGTATCTTCAAACATCGCCCACTGCTTCTTGCTCGCTTGCGCGCTGAAGGGGATCAGGAGCAAGGCCGCTAAGGCCAGTAGACCTGAGGTAACCGCGAAGAGATACTTCATGGAGGTCCAATGGTAGCCATGGCGCCTGGCCAGGACGCCGATTGAAGCGTGCTCAGGCAAGCGGTTTGGCCACCCGACTGGTACAGGTGACATTCCCCGCCGAGTCGAGAGCCTGAAACCTATACCTGGCCCTACTCGATCGGGTGACGGTGAAGTAGCCAGCGGAATTTGTCGAAATCCGACTGCCCGAGTTGGCGAAACGCGAACCCCGCTTGCGCTGCAGTTCGAGCTCGCGCAAGCCCATGCCCGGACGGACTCGGCCCCAGACACGCACGCCCGAGCCACGCCTGTGGACCACGATCGGACATCTGAATGCCTTGTGGGCCGGCTTCACGCGCCCGTCGGTGAAACGCAGCCCGCTCTGGAAACCACGGAAACGGTCGAACTTCGGGCCGGTCGTCTCGGGCGGATCGTCATACAGCAGATACTGCGCGTAGCTGCGTACGCGGGAGTTGCGGTAGGAGATCTCCTCGCTCTCGTTGAGGATCTGTGCCTGCTTGGCGAGACTGCCACCCTGAAACGGATCCGGCGGGTTGGTCTGAATTCCGAACTCGGTGTTGTAGATCGGTAGCCGGCGCGGTAGCCGACGGGCCTTCGCAGCCCGATCCAGTGCCCTCGCCAAGCGCCTGATGACGCCGATCGTGATTGCGTCTCCGCGCGGCCGGTAGTTGGACACCGGCCGCGTGTATGCGTGAATCGCAAAGCCGTCGGCATCCACCTTCTTAAAGCCTTGGCAGCCCTGTCTTCGGGCGGCGCCCCCGCGCAACCGCTTGTACTTCCTGTCGAGGCACAACCAGGCGCGCATGAAGGCCAGCGGGCCGGGGCCCTTGGCCGCCGGGAACGGGGCAAGTTCTCCAACCAGCACCCTCGCATTCTGGTGACCGGCGGCGCGCAACGCCGAGACGCCCTTGGCGACGAGTTGCCTATAGGAGCGAGCCGCTGGTGAGTTGCGCTTCTTCTGTGGCTTGAGAAACCTGGGGTGACCCGGCTCGTTCCAAAACGACCAGTTGGTGATTCTCGGAAGGCCCGGGACGCTGCCGTTGTAGCGATTGCCCACGGCGGTAACGAACCGGGCGAACTTGTTGGCGTCCGGATAGCGGTTGTCACCGCGCGCGCCGCGGGTCGCCCAGACGGGCACCGGGCCGGTGATTGTCACGAGAATCCGAAATCCGCGTGCGGTGGCGTCGGCGAGCGCGGCGTCGAAGGGTCCGAAGCCCGGGTAGGCGTGAGAGTTCGTGGCGTCGAACGGCGGCCGAGCGGTCGACCGTGAATCGGGGGCAATGTCGCCCCAGTTGACACTGATCCGCAGCGTGTCAGCGCCAAGCGCCTCGATGTCGTCGAGCGTGGCCGTGCGGACCGCTGAGCCGGACTGCACGATTGTGCGCTGGTCCTCAAAGATCGTCCACTCCGACTTGTTCGCGTTCGCGAAGGGGGCCGCGGCCAGCGCCAGCAGCGCGACGGCGAAAGCCGCCGTGCCCGGCCGCGGTCTGGTGCCGCTGCGCGGCGATCTGGTCTCTCTGGGCTCGTCCATCAGCTTCGTCAACGCTCTTACCAGGCGAAAGTTGCGCGGCACCGCGCGCCTATTCGTCCGCCGCCGGCCGGGACAACTAGACTCCCGCGCCTGCTCTGCGCCTGCGCGAGCCTCAACCGGCGCCATTCGTTACCGAGTACGGCAAGATACACGCTCGGGACTCCGACTAGCGGCAGTTGCTGGCTCGTACCGGTAGCCACTGTTTGTTTACTGTTAATCGCTGCGTTTCGGGGAAGGTGAACCGCAGTCTCGTGCCGATATCGCTGCTATAAGGACAATTGACCGTTCGATGGCAAAACTTTCAATCACACTGATCGTACTGGCAGCGCTGTTTGGGTCGGCGCCGGCCCGGGCCGCGACGGTCGCGGGCGTCGGCGACCAGAGTCCGAACATGTTCTCCGACTCGAAATTCAAACGGCTCGGGGTCAAGCATGCGCGCCTGATCGTGCCCTACGACGCACTCAGTCACGCAGACGATCGGGCCCAGGTCGATACTTGGATGGGCACCGCCCGCGCTGCCCGCGTAGCGCCGCTGGTCTCGTTCGAGCACTCCCGCAAGTTCCCGCGCAAGCTCCCGTCGGTCGCCGAGTACAGGGCGGCCTTCAAGGCGTTCAGGGCACGCTATCCGTTCGTCAGGACCTACTCGCCTTTCAACGAGGCGAACCACCAGTCGCAGCCGACCTTCCACAAGCCGAGAGCCGCCGCAGCCTTCTACAACGTGGTCAGGGCCAACTGCCGTGGCTGCAAGATCGTCGCACTCGACGTTCTCGATCAGGGCGGCATGGTGCGCTACGTGAAGAACTTCCGGAAACGCGCCAAGAAGCCGCGAATCTGGGGCCTCCACAACTACCGCGACACGAACAGGTTCCGGACCAGCGGGACCAGAGCGCTGCTGAGGGCAACCAAGGGCCAAGTCTGGCTGACCGAGACGGGCGGCATCGTCGCGTTCGCCAAGTCCTTTCGCTACAGCACGCGGCGTGCGGCCCGCGCACTCAACCAGATGTTCAAACTGTCGCGATCTTCTCGGCGCATCAAGCGCCTGTACATATACAACTGGAACGGTTCACCCAGGGGAGCGCGATTCGACGCCGGTCTGGTCGGGCCGAACCGGAAGGCTCGCCCTGGCTACCGTGTCGTCAAGAGGAACGTCCGGAGGGGTCGGGTCAAGAGGGGCCGCAAGTTGAGACTTCGGCGATAGGCGGCCGGCGCGGCAGCCCGTGACGGGCCCGCGCTGCCAGTGAACGGCCGAAAGGCCATCCGCGCCTCTGTGCTGCATACTCTCGGCTCTTGACGCGCCTGAGCGAATACTTCCTGCCGACCCTGAAGGATCCCCCAGCCGACGCGGAGGCGATCTCACATGTGCTGATGGTGCGCTCGGGCATGGTCCGCCAGCTCGGATCGGGGATCTGGACATACCTTCCCGCCGGGTGGCGAACCCAGCGCCGGATCGAGCAAATCGTGCGCGCGGAAATGGACGGGATCGGTGCGCTCGAGATGAAGATGCCGGTACTCCAGCCGCAAGAGCTGTGGGACGCGACCGGGCGCAGCGAGATACCCGAACTGTTCAAGTTGCGAGACCGAAAAGATGCCCGGCTGGTACTGGCGATGACGCATGAGGAGGCGGTCACGTATCACGTCGCGCGCGAGATGCGCTCTTACCGCGACCTGCCGAGGATCCTCTACCACCTACAGGTGAAGGAGCGCGACGAACCGCGGCCGCGCGCTGGCGTGCTTCGCACACGCGAGTTCATAATGAAGGACTCATACAGCTTCGACCGTGACGAGTCCGGCCTCGACGCATCCTACGAGAGGCACACCGAGGCCTACGGCCGGATATTCGATCGCTGCGGTTTGCACTGGCATCGTGTAACCGCCGACGTCGGAGTGATGGGTGGCCTCGGAGCCGATGAGTTCATGGCGCCCTGCCCGGCGGGGGAGGACGCGATCGCGCTGTCGGATGCGGGCTACGCAGCCAATGTCGCGGTCGCCCGCGCGACGGCAAGACAGGTTGAACTCGAGCAGCGCCTTGACGCGCCTCAACCGGTCGATACGCCCGACCAGCGAACGATCGAGGAAGTCTCGGGACTGCTTGGAATCGACCCCGGCGCCATGATGAAGTCGGTCGTCGTGGTGGCGGAGGGCAGGGGCCCGGTGCTGGCGCTGGTGCGCGGCGACCACAGCGTCAACGATGTCAAGCTGCGCGCCGCCTTGAAGACGGACGTCCGAGCCGCCACCGATGAGGAGATCGAGGCCGCCTACGGCAGCCCCGCCGGCTTCATCGGCCCGGTCGGTGCCACCGGAATCGAGATCGTTGCCGACGCTGCGCTCGAGGGTGGGCGCTTTGTCACCGGTGCGAACGAGCCTGGGAAACATTTGCTCGGCGTTGAACCCGGTCGCGACTTCGACGCCCCATTGGTTGACATCCGGGTGGTGGAGGAAGGCGATACCTGCCCGAACGGCGGCACGATCAGGATCGAGAAGGCGATCGAGATCGGCAATATTTTCAAGCTCGGAACCCGATACTCGGAGCCGCTTGGAGCGACGTACCTCGACGAGTCCGGCAGCGAGCTCCCAATCGTGATGGGCAGTTACGGGCTCGGGCCGGCGCGAGTCGCCGCTGCGGCGGTCGAGCAGTTCGCGGATGAGCATGGGATCTCGTGGCCAAAGGCGATCTCCCCCTTCGACATACATCTGGTCGGTCTGGGCAAGCCCGCAACGCCCGAGCGCGAGCTGGCCGAGCAGGTATACGCCCAGCTCCGCCAGGCAGGGTTCGATGTCCTCTACGACGACCGCGACGCGAATCCCGGCCAGAAATTCGTCGAGGCCGAGTTGCTCGGCTGCCCGGTGCGAGTAGTCGCCGGCAAACGCAGCCTCGACAGCGGCGAGCTGGAGTTGCAGGTTCGCAGGGGCACCGGAAAGCGATCGCTGCCGATCGAGGGCGCCGCCGACGCGCTGCAAGAGCTTTGGCAAGAGCTGGAGTGAGCTCACATGCCTGAGCGCCCGAGAGGGTTCTTCAAGATGTCGGGGCTCGATCGCAGCGATGCGCCGCCGCCCGAGACGCGCAAGGGTGCTCCCTTGCGGCCCTGGACGATCCCGAACCTGATCGGCTACGTGCGCATTCTTCTGGTCGTGCTGTTCGTCTATCTGGCGTTCGATTCCGACGATGGTCGCTCGCTGGCCGCCTTCTGGGTTTTTGGCTTCGCGGGCGGGACCGACTACCTCGATGGCTTCGTGGCGCGCGCCACCGGCCAGTACAGCAGGCTCGGCTCGCTGATGGACCCGTTGATAGACCGCTTGCTGATCATCTCTGGCGTGGTCGTCTGTTGGCACTTCGTGCTGGTCCCGCGCTGGGCGCTTGCCGCTCTGATCGCGCGCGAGATCGTGATGCTGGTGGTTGTCGCTTATGGTCTCTCGCGCGGGCTCGACGTCAAGGTCAACATGGTCGGCCGGGTGGTGGTCTGGTTCGTGATGGCGGGGCTCGGGTTCTCGCTGATCAGCGATGGGTGGGTGGTCCGTGTGACGCTCTACACGGGCCTGGCCGGCTCATGGGCGGCGACCCTGCTCTACATCAGAGACGGTGCTCGCCAGCTGCGCGATCGACCCCAGCCGACGGCATCCAGCGGCTGAAGCAGCTTGGCTGTCGAGGCAAAGACCGCGTTGGCGCGGACCCCGGCCGCGCGGGCCGAGGGTCTGCCTCGATCGGCGTTTTTGCAACTACTCTCAAGCTCTGGTTGACCCTTGCTGATTCGCCCGTATAATCGGCCGACCGTCGGGCTGTTCGATCGGGCAGCGCCGGTCCCAGATTCCAAAGGAGCTAAATGGACGACTCGTTTCCAGACCTCGGATCGCTTTCCGACAACGAGCTAAAGCAGTTGATTGAAGAGCTCACCGACGAGGAGCAGAAGGTCTCCTACACGCGCCGGATACTCCACGGCAAGATCGACATTCTGCGTGCCGAGCTGGTCAATCGTTTGCGCAAGAAGCGCGAGGAGGGCGAGCCCGTGATAACCGGTGCCGACGTTCAGCAACTGACTGACATCCTTGCCGGCAAGGCCAGCCCGGAGAACGGACCGCCAGACGACGTACACAAAGCCTAGACGGCCGCCCCTTGCCCACCCTCAGCGAAAGTTAGGCCGGCCCGTGCATTGCCCCGAATGTGGATTCATCAACGCCGAAGGTGCCAACTTCTGTCAGAAGTGTGGCGCGCACCTGTCTGGCGATGAGTCAACATCGGTAGGCCAGACGACCGCCAACTACGAGCCGGGTGATACGGGCGAGCTGAAGCCGGTCGACCCGGCCGAGGTCGCGTCCAGCGGGGCGACGCTGGTTATTCGCACCGGCGGCGGCCGGTCCGGCGACAACTTTGCGCTCGAAGGCGAGAAGTTCGCCATCGGGCGCAGTCAAGATGCAGACGTGTTCCTCGACGATGTCACCGTCTCACGTAACCACGCGCTGCTCGTCAAACGCCGTGATGGCCTGTACATCGACGATCTCGGCTCGCTTAACGGGACCTACGTCAATAGACGCCGCATCGAATCTCACATGCTCGCCAACGGCGACGAGTTGCAGATCGGCAAGTACAAACTGACCTACTTGGAGCGCTAGTGACCACAAAGACCTTCAGCGAACAGCTTGCCGGTCGCGGACGCAAAGCACTGACGATCGGCGCCGTCTGCAAGCAGCTGAAGCGCGAGTTTGCAGACGTGTCGATCTCGAAGATTCGCTACCTGGAGGATCAACAGCTCCTGACGCCACGCCGTACACAGGGCGGCTACCGACTGTACTCGCCGGCTGACGTGTCCCGACTGCGCACGATTCTGCTTCTGCAGCGTGACGAGTTCCTGCCCCTACGGGTAATCCGGCAGGAGCTTGCCTCCGGCCGTGCCGCCGACGACGTGGTCGGCGATGAGCAGAGTGGGGGGCAACGGCACATCTCGCTGACGAAGCCTGCCGGCAACCACGTCGACAGGTCTAAGCTGGCAGAACAGGCCGGGGTCGACGAGAGGCTGGTTGGCGAGCTTGAAGAGTTCGGCGTGATCGCGACCGACCGCCGCAACGGCTCTGGAAACTACGACGACATCGATCGCGAGATCGTTCGCGCGGTCGCCGAGTTAAAGCGCTTCGGCGCCGCCGCACGCAACCTTCGTGTGTTCCGCACATCCGCCGAGCGAGAGGCCGCGCTGCTCGAGCAGATGCTGGGAGCGGCGTTGCGCTCGCCCAACAAGGAAAGGCGACGTGAGGCCGTCGAGTCCCTCGAGAGTCTCGTAGCGGTGGTGACGCGACTCCAGCAACTTCTGCTGGTTCGCGACCTGCGGCGCCTGGTCGACTAGACAGCGTGTGCCCAAGACCAGACGGACACGCGTGATCGACGCCGGGCGCATGGATATATGGAAGGTCATCTCCGATCCGTACCACTTGGCGCGCTGGTGGCCTCGGGCCAAGCGGATCGAGGATGTGCGTGAGCGCCGACGCGGGACTCAATGGACGCAGGTGTTCGAGACCCGCTCAGGCCGTGACATTCGTGCAGACTTCCGCTGTCTGCTCTCGCGAGACGGCGAGCAATACAGCTGGGAGCAGGAGATCGCTGCCGGATCACCCTTCGCAAAACTGCTTCGTACGTCCGTAACGAGTATCGAGCTCGAGGACGCAGATCACGCGGCCACACGTGTCTCGATCGTGCAGGCGCAGAAGCTGCGCGGAATCAATCGCTTCGGCGGGTTCATCGCGAGACATGCGACGCAACGCCAGCTCGACGAAGCGCTCGACGGGCTCGAGCAAGCCGTGAGCGCAGAACCGGAGGCTGGGAGCCAGTGAGCGTAACCGTCACCGAACCCTGGCGACCGATGAAATGGTGGGGGTGGGGCGACCCAAACCGGCAGGTTGAACTGCCTCTGGCAGCCACGGAAATGTTGCGCAGCGGACTGGGGCTCGATGGGACCAGGAACCCCCCGGTGCGTCTCGAGGCGGTGCGCGTCGGCACGACGCGCCTCGACCCGTCGGCCAAACAGAGCCTCGAACAGATCGTTGGGCCGACTGCGGTGCGCGACGATCACGGTACGCGCGTCGTACACGCTGCCGGCAAGGGCTACCCGGACCTGATCAGGATGCGCGCCGGAACCGCCGAGGCGGCGCCCGATGCCGTCGTGTATCCGGCAAGCGCCACCGAGGTCTGGCGCGTGATCGAGTTGTGCTCGCGTCAGCACGTCGCAGTTGTGCCATTCGGCGGTGGGACCAGCGTGGTCGGCGGCGTAGAGCCGATTCGTGACACCTGTCCAGCGGTGATCGCGCTCGACCTCGCCCGCATGATCGAGGTGTCGGCAGTCGACCAGCAGTCGCTGCTCGCGACGTTGGGACCCGGACTGCGCGGCCCGCAGGTTGAGGCAGCGCTCGCTCAGAAGGGCCTCACGCTCGGACACTTTCCGCAGTCGTATGAGTATGCAACCGTCGGCGGGTGGGTTGCAACCCGCTCGGCCGGGCAGGCGTCAACGGGCTACGGCCGGATCGACGACCTCGTCGCAGGCATGCGCTGCGTAACGCCCAGTGGAGAGATCGTGCTGCCGGCTCGGCCCGGAACGGCCGCAGGGCCGGATGTCGCGGAGCTGCTGATCGGTAGTGAAGGCATCCTCGGAGTGATCACGGAGGTCACACTACGCGTGCATCGCGCGCCCGAGCACCGTCACTACGAGGGTTGGAGCTTCACTGGCTTCGGTGAAGGAACGGAGGCCTTCCGCCTCATGAAACAGAGCGGGACCAGCGCCGATATCGTGCGCCTCTCGGACGAGACCGAGACTCAGATTGCGGCTGCCCTTTCGGGTGGCCAGGCAGGGGGCGGCTGTGACGCAATAGTCGGTTTCGAGGGAACGCGTGGAGACGTCGAGCACCGACGCCAGCGAGTCGGTGAGGCATTCAAGGCAGCGGGCGGCACGCCGCTTGGTGTGGAACCCGGCGTCAAATGGGGAAAAGGCCGCTACGAGGGCCCCTACTTACGCGACGCGCTGCTCGACGACGGGGTGATGATCGAGACACTCGAGACGGGGACCACCTGGTCCAACCTGATGAGGCTCTACGAGGCGATCAAGAGCGCGATCTCGTCGACGTTGGAGAGGCGCGGAACGCCGGGCATCGTGATGTGCCACGTCTCGCATCTGTACCCAGACGGAGCCTCCCTCTACTACACCTTTGCGGCCAAGCAGCAAACCGGGTTGGAGCTTCAGCAGTGGCAGGCGGTCAAGTCTGCGGCGACCGACGCGATCGTTGCAGCTGATGGAACGATCACACATCATCACGCGATTGGCCGCGATCACGCGCCCTGGCTCGCCCACGAGATCGGGCCTGCGTCGGTCGAGGCACTGCGCGCAGTCAAGATGCGACTCGACCCGGCCGGCGTGATGAATCCTGGCAAACTCCTGCCACCCGTGACGCCGGGCACCTACGCATGAGCGAGTTGGGCGATGCGCTGATACCGCAAGCGGAAACGCTCGATGGAACGCTCGGCATCGAGTACGGCGAGATGAAGGGCGACGTGATCACGGGGCGAATGCCGGTCGAGAACCGTGCTCGTCAGCCCTACGGAGTCGTACACGGGGGTGCAATCATGGCGCTAGCGGAGTCGCTGGTATCGGCGGCGACGGCGATCGCAGTTTGGGAGCGGGGGATGATCGCGATGGGTCAGGAGGTGAGTGGTAGCTTCATGCGCCCGATTATCAAGGGGCACGTGAATGCGACGGCCATCGTCCGCCGCCGTGGTCGCAGCGCATGGAATTGGGAGGTCGAGATCACTGACGACGACGGCAGGCTCTGCTCGCTGATTCGCGCGACGATCGCGGTTCGGCCGGCTCGGGGCGAGATCGAGGAGGCCCAGGCAGCACCGTGAGCCTCTATGTGGGCACCTCGGGCTGGGCCTACAAGGAGTGGAAAGGGGCCTTCTACCCCGAGGATCTCCCACAGAAAGCCTTCCTTGGCTTCTACGGGGAGAACCTGGCGGCCTGCGAGGTCAACGCTACTTTCTACCGGCTGCAGTCGGACTCGACATTCGAGAAGTGGAGCAAGGCCGTGCCTGAGCGGTTTCGCTTCGCCACCAAGGCTCACCGGCGTATCACCCAGCGCAAGCAGTTCGCCCCCACGGCCGACGGGGCGCAGTTCCTCCAGGCCTATCTCGACTCGCTGACGCCGCTCGGTCGGCATTTGGCCTGCGTGCTGTTCCAGTTCCCGCCTTTTGTCAAGCGCGACGACGAACAGCTTGAGGGGCTGCTCGATGCGCTTCCGCCTGGGCTTCGCTTCGCATGTGAGTTTCGCGACGAAACGTGGGAAAACACCGAGATCGCCGAAAAGGTCGCTGCAGCAGGCGGCACCGTCTGTCTAGCCGAGACGGAGGGCACGGTGCCAAAGACGCTGCCGCCGGGACCGCTTGCGTACATCCGGATCCGCGCGCCCACGTACTCGGGGGCACAACGCAAGCGTTGGCTCGATCTGGTGACCGGCGAAGCCGGCGAACGCGACGTCTACGCGTTCGCCAAGCACGAGGGAATTCCAGCCGGCGATCCCTACGGCGGGGTCGGTCTGGCCCAGTGGCTGGTGGCGCAGGCACTCAACCGCGGAAGCGGTTCGTGATCGGCAGGCGACGGTCGCGCCCAAATGACTTCGGAGTGATCTTAATCCCGGGCGGGGCTTGGCGCCGCTTGTACTCAGTGTGGTCGACGAGCGCGATCACGCGATCGACAGTAGCCGCGTCAAAGCCTCCTTTGATCAGGGCCTCGCGACCGAGGTCCTGCTCGACGTAGCCCTCAAGGATCTGGTCGAGCAACTCGTACGGCGGCAACGAGTCCTCGTCGAGTTGGCCGGGCCGCAGCTCAGCCGACGGGGCCCGTTCGATGATCGCTGGCGGGATCGGGGCGTCGGGCGCCTCGTTGCGCCGTCGTGCAAGGTCGTAAACAAGCATCTTGGGGACGTCCTTGAGCACCGCGAAGCCTCCCGCCATGTCGCCGTAGAGCGTCGTGTAGCCGACTGAGTATTCGCTCTTGTTGCCGGTCGTCAGCGGCAGCCACCCGAACTTGTTCGAAAGCGCCATGACCAGATTGCCGCGAATCCGCGCTTGAATATTCTCCTCGGCTACGCCCTGCTCGGTCCCTTCAAACGCAGCCTCGAGGGTCCGTTCGTATGCACGCATCGCGGCCTCGATCGGAAGCTCGTAAAGCTCGGCTCCGAGCCGCCTCGCCATTGCGCGCGCGTCGTCCTGGGTCTCAGTCGACGAGTGAGGCGAGGGCATCACGACGCAGATCACGCGGTTGGGCCCAAGTGCGTCGACGGCAATGCAAGCGGTGAGCGCCGAATCGATCCCTCCCGACAGGCCAAGCACGACGCGGTCGAAGCCGTTCTTCGCGACATAGTCGCGCACTCCGAGCTGCAGCGCCGCATGGACTTCGTCGACGGGGTCGAGCGCCGGCGACACCGGCCCCGCCTGGCCAAGCTCGACGATCATCAGATGCTCCTTGAACTGCGGGGCGCGGGCGACCAGCTCGCCGGACCCGTTGACGACCATGCTCTGGCCGTCGAAGACCAACTCGTCCTGGCCACCGACCAGACTGCACAGTGCTATGTGACAGCCGTGATCGCGCGCGCGGTCCGCCAGCATCTGCTGACGCAATAGGCCTTTCCCGCGGTCATAGGGCGATGCCGATATGTTGACGATCAACTCTGCGCCGCCCCGCTGCGAGCCGGCCAGCGGTTCCGAGTGAGGCTCCCAGATGTCTTCACAGATCGTCAGGCCGACCTTGGTCCCGGCCACTTCTACGACGGCCGGATGCTCGCCAGCCACGAAGTAACGGCGCTCGTCGAACACGCCGTAGTTCGGCAGCAGCATCTTGCGAAAGACCTCGGTCGTGCGCCCGCCAGACAGAACCGCCAGCGAGTTGTACACCTTTCCAGCCGATCTCTCGGCGAATCCGACAAGCAGCGTGGGGGCGTCGCGCAGCTCGCTCGCAAGTCGATCGAGCGCCTGTTCGGTGACCTCGAGGAAGTGTCGCTTGAGTAGCAGATCTTCCGGCGGGTATCCGGTCAGGGTCAGTTCCGGAAACGCGACCAGGTCGGCTTCGCCCTCAGCGGCGAGAGCGGCCGATTCGATGACCTTGGCGCAGTTGCCGACGATATCGCCGACGGTTGTGTTGATCTGGCAGAGGGCTACCCGCAACGGGCCCCGTTCCGGTTCAGGTAGATGGGATGGCGCGGCCGTTCGAACGAGCGGCCGCCGGCCGCCTCGGCTTCTCACGTGTGGGCGAGGGCTCCAGGCCGGCGGCCTCGCGCAACTCGCTGACCGAAGCGCGGATTCCACGCGCGAGCAGGTCGAGGTCAGCCATCGCGTCATAGTCGCCAAGCAGACCGAAATTCATCTCGCCGTTGTAGCTCATCACCGCTATGCAAACGGCCTGCCGCTTCGCGAGCGGTGCCAGTGGAAAAACCTCTAGGAGCTGCCGTCCAAGCATGTAGAGCGGCATCTGCGGCCCCGGCACGTTGGTTACTACGAGGTTGAAGAAACGCTGACGCGACTGCAGGCGAGCGGCCTGGGCGAGCACGGTCGGCGGCGCGAAGCCGCTCAACTCGGTGAGCATCTGCGCACCCACCGCCTGGCCGGAATGCTTGAGGTGATCGAGCGAGCGCATGACCTTCTCGAGCCGCTTACGCGGATCCGGCTCGAACACCGGCAGCGGCGCCATCATGCCGGCAACGCGATTGCCCGCTTGCCCATACTCGTCGTCGCGGCGCACGCTCACCGGAACGAGCGCTCTCATCTCCAACTCGTTGACCGCTTCACCGCGTTCTTCGAGGAAACGGCGAAGGCCCCCCGTGACAATGGCCAAGACGACGTCGTTGACGGTTCCGCCAAGGGCGTTCTTGATCTGCTTCAGCTCGTCCAGATCGGCGCGCACCCAGTCGAAGCGACGGTGTGGCCCTATCTCGACGTTGAGCGGCGTGTGCGGTGCACCCATCCCGGTTCGCGCCAGTGACCCAACGGCGGACAACGCTTCGATGGCCGCAGCAGCGACGCGTCGCGGCGAGCGCAGGGCGGCACGGGCGGTCCGGGCGATCTCGCCAGGTTGAGTCGCGCGTTCAACCAGCGCGTCGCCCAGCAACTGCATCTGTGTCGGCTCCGGCCGCGCCTCCCAGGTCGTGGTTGCCGGAGGCGTCTCCGGCTGCGCGGCGGTATCGAAAAGCACGGCCGTGATGTCCACTCCCGCGACTCCGTCGACGAGGCAGTGGTGGGTCTTCGTCAGCAGCGCGAAGCGTGGCTCGGCGTCGCTGTCCTGGCGCCCGCGGTCGAGGCCCTCCACCAGCCAGATCTCCCACAAGGGCTTGGTTCGGTCCAGTTCCTGGGCGAACACCCGGCTTGCCAGGTTTTTGAGCTGCTGTTCGGACCCGGGTGGTGGCAGCGCCGTGCTGCGTACGTGGTACTCGAGGTTGAAGTGGGGGTCGTCGACCCACACCGGTCGACCCTGGCCAAACGGAACCATGCGTAGCTTCTGACGGAACCTCGGCACCAGCGACAGCCGCGACTCGATGTGCTCGAGCAGATCCTCATAGGAGGGCGGAGGGCCCTCGAACAAAGTCACCGAGGCGACGTGCATGTGAGCGGAACCGTCCTCGAGGTGCAGAAACGACGCGTCGAGGCCAGTCAGGCGATCGGGGTTCTTGGCCATGGGCTAAATTTACAGGTATATGTTCCGATTTTGCCGTTTAAGGCAAAATCGGGAGTTCGATCGGGATCCCCTTGCCCTAAGTGTCGGGGCTAGCGGTGTGCATGCTGGGGTCCGGCGCCAGCGGCGCCTCGGTGCTCGGCGCGTTCGCAGCGCCGTGGTTGGCCGCGATTGAGGCCTCTACGCCGCGCCTGGCGACATCCAGCAGTCCGGTGGACGACTGGGCCGAGCGCGGGAAGTCGGCCCAGCCGACCGCCAGCGCGAAGCTCGAGCTCTCATACCCGAGGGTCATGAGGCGCTTGCGAATCACCTCGGCCAGACCCTGCGAGAATGCGCCGGCACCGTTCGAGTCGGTCTCCGGGCCGAGCACCGCGAAGCGGAAGTCGCTGATGCGGGCCGCGCGGTCTTCGACCCTGATGCGGCCGAGGATCGAGCGTGCGACCATCGTCGCCACCCGTGAACGGCGCTCAGGGTCGGTGGCGAGCATCTCGCCGGACACGTCGATCACAACAACGGCCAGCGGCCGGACGTGCTGGGAAGCGCGCACCAGCGCGGCATCGAGCACGCGCACCAGCTCGTTCTTCGACAGCAGCCCGGTCTGGTAGTCGTAGGCCAGCGCAGCGGACAGCTTCCGCTCGCGCTCATTCGTGCGCTTGCGCAGGACCGCTATCAACGCGGCGAACCCCCCAAGCGCCGGAAGCAGCAGGGCGAGCCGCACCGCCTCGCTCTTGGTGGCGACCGCAGAAGTGTCGAGACCCAGCTCTGGTAGATACACGCGCGCCGCCAGCAACACACCGATCAGTAGCAGCTGAAAGAGACTGGCGCGCAGTGATAGGAAATACGCGGCGAAGATAACAATGAACGTGAACAGCAGCGTCAGGTCCGTGCGAACCGACCCCTCGGCATAAGCCAGCGCGCCGATCGTGACGGTCATCAGAACCAGCGGGATGTTGAAAGCGACCTTAGGAACCCTGTGCCACGGGAACAGCATCAAAACGCCGGCCATCACCGCGGATCCAACTGCGATTCCGCGCATCATCTCGATGTCCGCTCCTGGGGGCCGCAGCTGGCCGAGCGTGGAGACAGCGGCAAAGAACGCAACCGCCGCCCAAATGGCAGCCGCGAGCCGTCCCATGATCTGCTTGTCGTCGGTGGTCGTCAGGGCTGACTCGCTATCTGTCAAAAGCGCGCCTGCGCGCTTGTGCGCATAGGTGCTTGGCTGTATTTCGGCAGATTCACCTGTGGCCTCAAGTCGCGCAACTGGTTGCCCTGGAGTCTGGAGGCTAGGCGGCCGACGCTGGCGCCGCCCGATCAGCCTCCAGAGCGGCCCGTTGGCCCGCATTCTCAGGGGGTTCTCTCGACGCCAGCTCAGCTGGCGCCAGCCGATCTTGCGCGATCTTTACAAGTCGGTCGGGCTGCTCCGCATCGATCGGGAAGCTGGCCTTGCCGATACGCACGTCGACGGCATCGTGTGGGTACCCGACTGCTGCCAAACGTGCGGAGATCGCAGCGACAAGCGCTCCTGCCATCCCGGTGAGAGCGCCGGCGTCTGGACCCGATAACGCGAACTGGGCCCGGTCGAGTCGGGCAGCGTGATCGGTGGAGTCGAGTTGTCCGGCGATCGTGCGGCCGACCATTCGCGCAAGCCGAGCCTCACCGAGCGGATGGTCCGCGCCGGGAAGAACCTTTGCCTCGAGCACCAACACGACGATCGGCCGGCTGTTCCGTGTTGCGCGCAGCGTCTCAAAATCGAGCATACGTGCGAAGCCGACCGCGTTCAGCAACCCGCTGGTTGGATCCTGGCCGGCCTGAAGGTCAAGGTGCGCTTCACGGCGCTCGACCTGTCGGCGCAGAAACGCGACCAGCGTCCCCGTCAAACAAAGCGCCGGGAATAGCAGTACCAGCCGCGTGACTTGGTCCGCGGCGGGCGTTAGCGAGCCGGGCGCAAGCCCCGGCGCCGCAATCACCACGGCGATGATTCCCAGTTGTGTCACGAGCACGTACCCGGAGAAGAAATACGCGCCGTAGACAGCCACGAATGCGAACAGCAGAGCCAACTCGGCTCGAAGCGAGCCACCGGCCAGGTAGAGCACGCCGACGTCGAGCGTCATCACGGTGAGCACGACCAGGTGCAGCCACGGCTTGATCGTCATGCGCTTCGAGGCGATCGAGAACACCGCGGCAGCCAACGCTAGACCGGAAGCTGCCCGAACCGCCGACAGTGCGTCGCCGGACGGGGCAGACGGACCGGCCGCCACCAACAGCCCCGCGAGGGCGATCGTCGCCCAGATGGCGGCAGCAGTGTTCGCCGCCAAGTCTTCTCGTTCCCGTGAGTTCAACACAGCTTCAGTCGGCCCGATTCCCGCTGCCAGTGACGCAAATCCTTCGGCCCTGGACGCCCGAACGTCGGTCGATCGACGTATCCCATTCGGTTTTACGTCCGGCTACGTGAGGCGCTGTGCGAGCGACGAGGCGCTCATACTGGCGGAGGGGAGCCCGCCGCCGCCCGGCGCGAACGTATCGCAGATCGCCTCCAGCGCGCGATAAGACCTGGGCTTGAGCGGGAGTGGGGGCACTTCGCGCGGCAGGCTATCAGCCGCGAGCAGCTCGATAACGTGTCGAGTGCCGGCTTACTGCGAACGAGTGCCGGCTTACTGCGACCGCACGAAGCGATCGACAAGCCTTCGGAAGAAGTCGTGGCGCTTGACCACCGCGTGCACGCGGCCGTTGGTAGCGACCGGGATTACCTGCACCCTATGGTGCAGGAACAGCTCGGCCAGCAGCGTGTCCGAGAATTCGTCCTCGACGACGACGCGATCGGTGGTCAGGTAGTTGCGGATCGGCTCGCCACTGCATCCAGCGCGACGCTCGATCGCGTCGTCTATTGACGGGGAGATCAGCCGAGCCGAGGCAAGCGTGCCAACGTACCCCGGAAAGAGTGCGCCCAAGAACTCGCGCTCTCCGAAGGTACCCGCAAAGCTGCCGTCGTCCTCGACAGCAGGGAGCGCGGGCAGGTCCACCTCGACAAGTCTCCTGACGGCAGCGCCAACCGTCTCGTCGGCCAGCAGCGGCTCGATTTCGATCATCGCGGCCTTGGCTATCGAGTCTGGCATTCGAAACCTCCGAGATCGCTCATAGTGTGTAGCGCAGCAGCACGTAGGCGCTGGCCATGACGATGCTGACCAGCGTCACTGGGACGCCAATCTTGAGAAATGCTATGAAGCCGAGCGGGCGACCGGCCCGCTCGGTCAGCCCGGCTGCCGCGACGTTCGCCGCGGCCGCGATGACCGTCGCGTTGCCCCCGAAACAGGCGCCCAGCGAAAGCGACCACCAGTAGGCGTCGTCGTCGGCGGCGTCCTGCAGTTCCGAGACAACCGGCAGCATCGCGGTGGTAAATGGGATGTTGTCGACCACCGCCGATCCGATCGCGCTGATCCAGACGATCCCGAGTAGCTCGGCCGTGCGATCGCCACCGGTCAGTTCCTTCGCGAAGTCGGCGATGTGCCCGATCGCGCCCGTTTCCTCGAGCGCTCCGACCATCACGAACAGCGAGAGAAAAAAGAACAGCGTCGGCCACTCGATATTGGATAGTGCCCTTTCGAGCGGGACCGTGGTTATCAAGAGCGCGACCGCGGCGCCCGTCAGTGCAACCGTTGCCGGTTCGATGCCCAACGCCTGGTGAGCGAAGAACGCGACGATCGTCGCCACCAGCACCGGCCCTGTGCGCTTCAGCTCCTTCACGTCGCTGATCGATGCCCTCGCATCCAGCTCCATCACGTATTGTCGGTTCTGCTCCGAGATTTGGAAAGAGCGCCGGTAGATCAGGTAAAGCATCCCGATGACCACGACCAGCGTGGCGGCCGCGATCGGCGCCAGATTCACGATGAACTCGTTGAACGACAGGCCGGTCTTGCCGGCGATGATGATGTTCGGCGGGTCGCCGATCAGCGTCGCCGTCCCGCCGATGTTCGAGGCGATCACCTCGATGATGATCAACGGGATCGGGTTGATGTCGAGCGCGTCGCAGAGTAGAAACGTAACCGGAACGATCAGCAGGATCGTCGTCAGGTTGTCGAGGAAAGCCGACAGCACCGCGGTCGTGGCCGCCATGCTTATGACAACCGCAAGCGGTTGGCCCTTGGAAAGCTGGCCCGCCCTGACCGCGATGTAGTCGTAGACGCCGGACTGCTGGGTCAGGTAGACAAGAATCATCATTCCGGCGAGCAGCCCGATCGTGTTGAAGTCGATCGACTCGATCGCGGCTTCCTGTCCGTAGTCCGGGACGAACAGAATGACGATCGCAGCGCCGAGTAGGGCGATGTTGGTCCTGTGCAACCGCTCGCTCACGATCACCGCGAGAACGATCAGGAAGGTAGAAACGGCGATTGCCAAAGCGGCCTTTCGGGGTCGGTGGACTTGATCGCCGACCAGTCTTCCCGGCACACCAAGGCAGGGAGATTACAGGGACCGCTCCAGGTGAGTCGAAGCAATGCTTGATAACAAAGGTTATGTAAAGTGGTGACACAGGTGGCCAGCCACTCAGCCCGGCCGGCTTGAATGGGGCTTCGAAGGGAGGATTTCTCCCCCGCGACCCATATGCTCGCCCAATCCGTATGAGGAAGCACATCGCAGTCATCGGCGGCGGGATGGCCGGACTCAGCACCGGGTACCTGCTGCAGGGCGAGTTCGAGCTGACGCTGTTCGAGCGCGAGCCGCGACTGGGCGGCAACGCTTACACCTACACAGCGCGCGACGGGCAGGAAGTCGACATCGCCGCCGCTGTTTTCGGCCGAGCGGGCTACAAGTACTTCTTCCGGCTGCTCAAGGAACTGGGCGTTGCTACTCGCCCCTCGGGAGGCTCGTCGATGAGCTTCCACGATCTCGACAGACACGAGGGCATATATATGACGCCGAACCTGCGCGGGCTCCTCGCCCAGCGGTTCCGCATAGTGCGCCCCTCGCAGCTACGTCCATTCTGGGAGCTGTCGCGCGAGCTGGCTGCGGCGCGGGCGATCCAAGAAGGGAGCGGATTCGGCGATCTCAGCGTGCGCGAAGGCCTGCGCTTGCTCCCGCGTATCACCGGTGACTCAAAGATGATCCTCTTGTGCCTGTTTTGCCTCCTGTCGTCGATGAGCGCCGAGGAGGTGCTGGAAGCTCCGGCACGGTTCTTCTTCGGGAAGATCGCGGTCCACAACGATGTGTTCTCGCCCAAGGCGATCTATTCGTTGCGCACCCCTCAGGGAGGAACAAAGAGCTACGTGTCCGCCCTGGCGCGAGCCTTCGGGGACAGGATCGAATGCAACGTACGCATCCAGACCGTAATCCGCGACGACGACCGGATCCGGATCGTCTTTTCCGACGGCGACGAGGCAACCTTCGACAAGGTGATCTTCGCATGTAACGCCGACCAGGCGCTGAAGCTGCTCGAGGCGCCGACACCGCTCGAACGGGAGCTACTCTCCCCCTGGCGCTACAAGGAGGGCCGGCTGGTGGTGCACCGCGACTACACCTCCTTCCCCAGACGGGAGCTGATACGAGGCTTCACTTTCCTCTACCGACGCCACGACGGTGCTTTCTCGACCTCGGTGAACGGGAGCCTGCGGTTCGAGCCGATGGCCCCACGCACTTGCGACCTTATCTCCTCGCAGCACCCGAACTTTCCGATTAGAGAGGATCGCATTGAACTCGACACCGTGCTGCGAACGCCAATCTTCGATTTCCAGTCCTGCGCCACCACCCTCCGGCTGCCGGCGATGAATGGCGTGCAGAACACTTATTACTGCGGCAGCTATTTCGGCTATGGCCTGCACGAGGACGCGGTCCGCTCTGCGGTGGACGTGGCGCGAGGGCTAGGTGTTGAACCCTGGCAGCAGGGTTCAAGCTGATCGAGACTCAGAAACCCCCTCGACCCAGGAATCCGGCCGACAGGATGGCCACGCTCGAGGCTATGGCGTTGTAGCGGGCGAGGCGCCGCATCCACGCGGCGTTCTGGACCGTCGCCTCCCGGGCTGACTCGACCTGCGTGCGACTTGTGCTGTAGGGCAGCTTCACTACCACTCGCGGCCGCAGATAGAAAGTCAGGATTGCTCCAGAGGCCACGAGGGTCCACCAGATCGTCATCTTCACGAGCAGCGGGGCGCCGTAACGCGAGAAGTAGAAGTCCGGGTCCACGAGCTGCTCCGCGAAGCCAAGACGCCAAGCGAGCAACAGGCCCGTCGCGGCAAGCCCCACGAGCGACACCCAGCTCAGGATCGCGAAATCCATGCCGAGCTTCTCGCCCAGCCGCGCCGCCTGACCGGGAGGGATCAGATCGAGCCTGGGGGCCAGCAGAAAGTCCAGGAACACGTTCGCCCCCACGAAGATCGCGGCGAATAGGATGTGCAAGCCCGACAGGGCACCGAGCAGCTCGGCGTCGCTCACTGAGGCGCGCCCGTCCAGTAACTTCCCAGCCGGACGCCTTCGAGACTCGACTCGAGCTGCTCGACGTACCCGTCTGCGTCGCCGTCGATCCGGACCGCCTTGTCCGCCCACGCGTCGCAGTAGCGGCAGCGCGTGCAGTTCATGTCGCAGCGGCCTTCGGCGAAGAATCGCAAGAAGCCGTCCAGCTTGCCGCTGTCGATATGGATGTCCGGCTGCTCGATCGAGGCCCCGCACAGGGACCGAATACCGTCGATGCCGACGAGCAGCTCCGCCACGTCCTTGCAGCGTCCCTTGTAGTAAGCCTCTGCGGTGCGAGCGATCCACGAACTGTGCGAGCTTGGGCCGCCTCCCATCTTCTCCCGGCCGGCGATCTTGAGATGGTCGATCCCCTCCTCGAGGTACACGCGGGTGTCCTCGGGGCGAATCCACGGGATCCTCAACAGCTCCGTTCGATCGGTGATCTTCTGAGCCGCGCACTTGTAGTAGCAGTAGTCGACGTGGTAACGCCCTTTGATGCTGTCAAGGGAGTGCGAGATCACATTCGCGTGGTAGGCCCGAATCGGGCAATGAAGCAGACACCCCTCGTTCACGACGACGGACAGGCGGCAATCAACCGCGCTCCTGATCGCCCGCAGGCGGCGGAAGTCGCGAGCGACGATCGGGTCGAGGTGGATCACAGCCGCGCCGAGGTCGCGGAAGAAAATCGCCTTTCGCGGCTCATCAACGGAGGCGAGCAGGGAGACGTGCAGCTCCAGATCGGGGAAGTGCTTCTTCACGACCTCCATCAGCAGCGGGTTGGCAAGGACGATGCCCGCGAACCCGACCTCCACCATCCACTGGCAGCGCTGAAGGGCCTCCCACCGGCCCTCCTCCGACATCTCGCGGTTGCCGGTGCAGGTGGCGTTCATCACGTAGAGAAGCTTGATGTCGTGCTTGCGCGCCCGCTCGACGAAGTCCCCGATCTGGCGCTCGGTGACCTCGGGCAGCTCGAGCATCGTGCGCATGCTGGCCTCGGCCGCCAGGGATCCGTACAAATAAGCGGGCCGCAGCGGGGCCACCCGCCGCAGGAGATCGAGATCCCAGTTCGTAGGGACTATCAGCTTGCCGTCCATCACGGCGCCTTCTCCATTCCGCTCGTGCGCCCCACAGCCATCACAGCTCGGATCTCTCGATCACCTGACGGAAGCTCCAGCCCAGTCGGGCTTCGCCCAGCCACAACAGGGTCACCTCGTCCACTCCCAGGCTCTCGCTCAGGCGCGCCTCGAGGGCCCCGGCCCGCGCCGGCTTGCCTTCAATCGCGACCGTGAGCGCGCCGGGCGCAGCGCCCGCATCGCGCACGAGCACAGCGAGCCGCCCGACGAGGTCGGGGTCGGTGTCGATGCAGGCGCGCACGTCGTAGGCGATGACGAGCCTGCCGTCGACCACGACGCTGCTCTCCGGGCGCCCGTAGATCTTGAGGCGCGGAAGCGATCGCCCGCAGCCGCAGGCAGAGGTGAACAGCTCGGCGATGTCGCCGGTGTCGTAGCGCACGACCGGATCGCCTGCCGGGACCAGCTTCGTGACGACCAAGCGGCCGCGCGTCCCTGGCGCTGCCGGCCTTCCATCCTCATCAAGGACATCGAGGTGGCAGACATCGGCGTGGATGTGGGGAGCAGTGTGCAACCGGCACTCATCGAGCGCAGCGCCCTCCTGCGTGCCGGAGCGCTCGAACACGTCCTCGACGCCGAGCCGGTCCCTCAAGAAGACACGGAGCTGCGGCGTGAGCGGCAGACCGACGACCACGACGAAGCGGACGCTCGCGAACAGCTCGCCGGGGTCGCTTTCCTCGTCCTCGCACTGGCGCACGACTGAGAGCAAGAAGGGAGCCGTCGTGGTCACGAACTCGGGCCTGGCATGAAGGAGCGTGCGCCGGAAGGCGGCGGTGTGCCGGGAGTCCAAGCTGCCCCAGAAGAAGGCAGCCCGACCGCCGAGCCGCAGCGCGGCATGGCCCTCCATCGCCGCGAGGCGATGCCAGGCAGGGCTCATGAGCAGCGCCGTCATGTCCCCACGGAAGCCCGCCCACCAGTACCCGCGCATAGTCGGTACGAGATAGGCCTCCAGCTCGCGGCGGTCCAGCCACACGACCAGCGGCTCCCCGGAGGTGCCGCGCGTGCTGAACGCGACGGGCCCCGTGCCCGCCGACCATGCCTCCCCGGCGCGAACGAGGTCTTTCTTCTCTATCACCGGGAAGCGCTGGAGGTCGTCAAGGGATTCCAGGGAGTCGGCGCTCACGCCGCTCTTCTCCCAGCGCCCGCGGTAGAAGGCGTTGCTCTGCTCGGCCTGCCGGACGATCTCTCGCAGGCGCTCGAGCTGCCACAACGCAAGCCGCTCGGGCTCCCAGGCCTCGACTGCGTCGTAGCGCTCCCCTTGCCGGAGCGTCTCAATCTCACGCACGACCATCTCTGCCTCCATCGGGAACGGCGATCCTCCGGTCGCCGCTTCCGGCATCGCATCTGCCCGCCACCACCTCCGTGGCGCCTCTCAGCGTGTAAGGCTCGGCGCAGGCGAGGCGCAGGTTCCTGATCAAGCCGCCGTCCAGCTCGTAGAGGCCCTCCCTGAGATGAAAGTGCCCACAGCGCTGGCATTCCGGTGCCAGTACGAGCGCTGCCTCGACGTGCAGCAGCCGGCGCCAGTGCGGACTCGGGCGCTCGATCCGGCGATCCTCACTCTCCGCCAAGATGCCGATCATGCCGGTCTCGGCAACCACGTCCACCCCGGCCCCCCGGCAGGTTTCCAGTAGTAGACCAAGGACATCGGCGCGCACGACCAGAACGTCGGGTTCGAGCTGCTTGATCACGGCCGGGGTGAGCGAGACGCGCTCGCTCGACGCGTCCAGGCAGATCGTCCGCCCGCCGAGCCGCTCCGCCACCCCCGCGGTCAGGGTCGGCATCAACAGAGCGGAGCCGAGGTACGAGAGCGCGCTCGTGCCGAAGTCCTGCACCGCCACCGTGGCGCCTTCGCTCACACCGATCATGCGGTAGCACCAGGTGAGATGCTCCGCCCATACGTCCAGGTCGCCTTCGGAGAAGCTCAGGTAGCCCTCGGGCGTCTCGAGCAGCAGGTCACCGGCCGAAGCCGTGGGCAAACTGGTCATAGCTCACTTCCCTCGCTCGTAGGATGGAACGTGACTGTGCCAACGTGGTCCACGTTTGCAAGGGCGTGGCTGCGCAGCACCTTGCCCGCTCGCACCGCCGCCGTGCGCTCCGACCGCGCGTAGCCCACCATCGCCGCGACCGTCTCGACGCCCGGCTCCGCCAGCTCCAGCATCTCCCACGGAACGATCGACACCTCACCGCTCGCTGGGTCGAGCGGCACCAGCCTGACGTTCACGAGCGGTATGCCGTGCGACTCGAGCGGGAACCAGGTGGGGTGCGCCGCCACCGCAGGCCCGAACTCCGGCGCGCCCCAGATCGGAAGCACGGGGCGGCCGAGGAGAGCCTCCAGCCGGCGCCGCCACCGGGGCCGGAAGGATCCCATCGACACGAACAGATGGACCAGCTCGCCGAGCAGGGAGGGCGCTCGCCCCGCGTCGAGCAGCTCGTCAGCGTCTTCCCCCGGCATGATGGCGTAGGCGGAGCGGAGCTCGGCGCCCCGGGCTTGGGTCAGCTCCATCGCCCCTCCCACCTCCACAGGCCGACCGTTGAGCAACGCGGCCAGGACCCCGGTGAGCGTCTCCCAGCGCCACAGCGGTGAGGTGCACACGAACGACAGCTCCTTGATCTGCGGCACGAAGGCCGCGAGAGAGATCGCCATCCCGGACAGCGACACCTGCGAGTGCACCGCAAGCTCCCCGCCAGACGGCAGCATGACTGCCGGCTCGGTCGCGCGCGCCGACTTGGTAGCTTCCTCGGCGGCGCCGCCAAGCTCCACGCGCGGCACGACCTCGACCCCGGCGAGGTCTCCGGCCCGCCCCGGGTCGGTCGCCGTGAGCGCCACGTCCACCCCACCCTGCTCCAGATGCGAGGCGAGCACCCCGGCGGAGGCGTCCAGGTCGGCGAGCAGCACCTGTTTGCCGGCGAACAGGCCGCCGAGCAGCAAGATGAGGGCCTCGCCGGCGTCGCGCTCCGCCACCGCCACCACTTGGCGCTCAGACCCGATCCGCCCTTGGATGCCCCGAGCGCAGGCCTCGACCGCGCCGAGCAGCTCTCCGTAGGCCAGCTCCCGCTCCGGCCAGACGAGCGCGGGTCGCTCCCCGGTCCTCCCGACCTGCCGCTTGAGCGTCCTGTCCAAGGGCTGCTGGGAGACCGGGATTCGACGGGGCAGGCCTGTCGGCCAGTACCAGGAAGGAAGCGCCCCGCCGACCTTCGACACGAGTCTGACCCTGGCACAGAGACGGAAGCTCCGTCGCCCCTATGCGTCCCTACTCAGGGAGAGTGAGGCTGCCTTTTCGTAGGACACGTTCGTCTGCCTGTCCGACTGGGACGGGGCCCAGTTCCAGAGCGTGTACTCGAAGTGCCTGTAGCCCCCCGCGTAGTGGAGGCCCTTCGGCGGACCGGGCAGCAGCGTGTCATGCGACTTCCAGTTCGGGTGCTGGTAGGGCTCCCAGGCGTGGTAGATGACGAGCTGGTCGGGCCGCACGCACGGCGACAGCTTCGCCCTGACCAGGAAGTCGTCGTAGTCGTTGAAGACGCGGATGTAATCGTTGTCGTCGATCCCCTTCTTATCCGCCTCTGCTCGGTTTATGAACGCAAACGGTTCGCCGCGGTGGAGCTTGAGCATCTCCTCCGAGGCATGCCAGACAGCGTGGACGCTCCACCGCACGTGGCCCCCGGTGAGGCGAACGGGGTGATCGCCCCCGATCTTGGGCGGCTCCTTGTAGCGCGCCAGATGCTCGTCGGCCTCGATGAACCAGGGGTGGTCGATCAGGAACTGGATCCGGCGGGTGGTGGTCCTGTAAGGCGTCTTCTCCTCGACCTGATCGCGGAACGGATAGAGGATCTCGCCAGGCACCATGTCGGAGTTGACCGCAGCGCTCGCGGGCCAGACCGGGCGACCTGACAGCGATGCCGAGCCGTGCTCGCGCAGATCGTCAAGGCCGACCTCGGACGAGCCATCCAAGCTCTCGAGCCATCCAAGCTGCGAGAGCGCCTTGTATGAGTGATCGACGAGGCGCTCCTCTTCCTCGTCCGTGTCGCCGTACTTGCCGCCCAGCGTCGCGCGCCAGTAGATCTCGTCGGTGACGATCTCGCGATCGCCCACCGTGTAGCGGTCGATGCCGCGCTTCTTGAGGTGCTCCTCGACCTTGCGCAGGATGCCGAGCACGACCATGCGGTCGGACTTCGACTCCCCCAGCATCGGCACCGACCTGTCGGTGAACGTCACGTACCGCGTGTGCGGGGTCGAGTACTTGCAGTCTGCATACTCGTAATAGGAGGCCGCGGGAAGCACGTAGTCTGCCCAAAGTCCCGTCGTGCTCCAGCGTGTGTCGGCTACGACGACGAGATCGAGCTTGGGCCAGAGCGTCTCGAAGTACGTGCGACCCCTGTGCCGCCTGAGCGGGTTCGACCCCGACACGAACATCGCTTTCGGCGTGTCTTCCTGTGCGGGGCGGTCGAAGCCCTCCCACCAGCCTTGCTCGAGCGCCTCCTCCTCGTACTCGCTGATCGTGCGTGGCGCGTTCGGGTCGTCGAGCTGCTCGTCCCACACGTCCTTGTAGCCGGCATGGCGGGTCCAGAAGAACGCCGGCGGTCCCAATACCCCCGACATCTTCAGGAACTCACGGAATGCTCCGTAGATCGCCTCCACCATCGGCATTGTCGGGTCCATCTTCATGCGGTCCCTGTAGTCCTCGATCAGTTTCAGCAGGAAGCCGAGCCCCTCCGCTATCGGACTCTCGGCTTCGAGGACCTCGTTCGGCATGCCAGAGATCATCGGCATCGCGCTGAGGAACTCGAAGCCGGCGTTCCACCCCCGTGTTCCCGTTCCGGGCTTCCCGATGTTGCCGGTCAGCGCGAGCATGTAACAGTACGACCGCTCGACCAGATCGCCGTGATAGAGCTTGCCAGTGTTCCAGTTGGCGAACACGAACACCTTGCGCGGCGGCTTGCATAGCTCCGCGATCGTCTCCAGCATCTCCGGGTGGACCCCTGCCCATTCGTGGACTTTCTCGGGTGTGTACTCGGCTACGCGCTCCTTGAGCAGGCTGAACACGGTGGTGACCTCGACCTCTTGCCCATCCCGCAAGGTGACCCTCGACGCACCCTCAAGCGCGTAATCGAACGGCGCTTCGAGCGTGTCCTTGGGGAGCGGCCGGATCTCTCCCGTTGCTTCGTCCACAGCGAAGAACTGCTCCAGATCCCCGTCGTCGCGCAGATCCGAGTCGCGTAGGTAGCGACCGTCGTCGCCACGGACCAGTGCCGTGAGGTCGGTCTGCTCCTTCATGAAGTCGGTGTCGACCCATCCCCTGTCGATCAGGAGCCTGCACACGCCAAGCCACAGCGCCGGATCAGCGGACCAGTTGATCGGCACCCAGTAGTCGCCGAACTGGGCCGTGGGGTTCTTGTCCGGGGCGATCACCACCATCTTGGCGCCCCGGTAGCGCCCCTCGAGAAAGTAGTGGTAGTCGGGGATATTGGCGTAGACGGGATTCGAGTACACGAAGACGGTGTCCGCGAGGAACCAGTTCTCGATTCCGGAGACGGCCTGGAACTGCCCGAAGGTCAGGTACTGGCCCGGGTTGAAGTCTCCGATCAGGAAGTTCAGGTCGAAGCTCACGCCCCCGAGGATGCCGGCGAAGGCGGGAGCGGTGGCCTCGGCGGCCCCCCGGATCACACCGACACCGTTTGTGGCGTGGTCGTCGAGTATCGCCCGTGGTCCGTCCTTCTCGATGATCTCCGCGAGCTTTTCCCCAATCTCGTCGAAGGCCTGCTCCCAGCTGACCTGCTCCCACTTTCCGCTCCCACGGTCCCCGGCCCGCTTCATCGGGTGAAGCACCCGGTCTTTCCCGTACATCGCCTTGCTGTGCTGGAAGCCCTTCTGGCAACCGCGGGGATTGTAGTCGGGCACGGGATGCTCGACGTCCTCGAACGGCGGATAGGTGCAGGCGATCTCTTCTCTGACCACCTTGTCGTCCTTGACGTAGACACGGAAGGGACAGCTTCCCGGATAGCAGTTCACGCGGTGCGTGCCCCAGCGCCAGCGGTCCCATTGCCAGTAGTCCAGCCCCCTCTCGCTCTCTGATCGTGTCACCGCCGTGCCCCGTTCCTTCTCCCCCCGATCACTCATCGCTGATCACCTCGTCGATGGGAGTCTGGCCCGCGGGCACCCCGGTCGGCTCCTCCGGCGCGAGGACGCTGAATGGCTCGAACGCATCCCCCCACTTGTAGATGATCAGGGCGTCCATCAACTCCGAAGGCTCGCCGCGCTCGGCCCGCTCACGATGTTCGGCAAGCGTTGTCAGGGCGTCATCGACCTTCGGCCCGAAGTAAGTCCTCAGAAGCTCGACGGGAATGTCGGCCTCTTTCGTCAGTTTGCCGTCTGCGCCGAAGCGCTTCGGCCGAATGAACGGCGGCACGTAGTAGACGTTCGGCCTCGTGCCGAAGTCCGGCCTGAGCGGCAGCGCGACCTCGTACTCGTTGACCAGCTTCGAGACGAAGCTGTCGCCGTCGTCCAGGTAGCCGAAGTACATGGCGCGTGCCGGGCAGCTCTTGGCGCAGACCGGCGCATAGTTGTGCTCGAGTCGAGGAGCACAGAAGTCGCACATCTCGTAGGCGCCGGCCGTGATGTTGCGCAGTGGGATCTTGTACGGGCAGTGCGCGACGCACACGCCGCACTCGTCGCAGGCGTCTGGGTCGATGACGACGATCCCGTCCTCTTCCCGCTTGCGCATCGCGACGGGCTGTCCCTTCCGCTCGCAGAACGAAGCGCACGCCGCCACACACAGGGGATCAGAGCAGTGATTGCAGAGCCGCGGCATGTAGAAGAAGTAGCCGTTCGGCCACTCGCCCCCGCCCTCGTCCTCGTCCCATACCGGCCCCCAGGAGACCGGCTCGCCCGTCTCCTTGGCCACCGCGTGGAGGTGCGTCTTCCTCGCCGGAGAGCCGTAGACCTCCTCCAGGTTGAACGACCAGGTGCCGCCGTAGTCCTTCACCCAGTCCGGAACGTGGCGCCCCATGTCCATCCAGCCCTTCGGCCATCCCTCGCCGGGCTTCGTCTCGCACCAGATGTAGTAGAGCTGCTCGGCCCCCGGCCGGTCCAGCCAGTGAGTCCTGCAGGCGACCGTGCATCCCTGACAGCCGATGCACTTGTCGAGGTTCATCACCATCGCGAGCTGGCGCTTCACGTCCACCTGCGTCCCCTCCTGCACTCCGCTACTCGCCTCCATAGGTGCCCTCCTTCAGGTAGCCCTGCTCAACTCGCGCACAGCCAACCACGTCGAGGTACATCGACGCCAGTGAAAGTAGTGGGCGATGCCTGAGACAATATCTGCGGATCGCCGTCGAACTCGTGAGTAGTTTCTACTGTGGTTGTGTCGAACTGCCAAACGCGCATCCGACGCAACGCCGCCCTAACTCCTCGACCGTCCGGGCGCGCCGTCAAGCGCGGGGATCAGGTAGCGCCGCGCGAAGCGGCGAGCATCTGCGGTGGTTTTCAGCCGGGCGACCGTGCCGGGGGTAAGAAGGAACGAGAGAGCAAGCCTGGCCAGCATCTCGCCCGCGACCTCGGCGTCGTGCGCCGGCAGCCGTCCCTTTTTGACGTCCTTCCTCAAGCGCTCCGACACGAACGCGCGCGCCGCCGCCAGAATCGACTCGGCGTCCACCGTCAGGTGCGGAAGCAGCACCTCCGGCTCTGTACTCAGGAGCCGGTTCAGTAGCTGATGTTCTCGAAGGAAGCCGAGGGTGAGCGCAAACCCCTCGGCAATCCATTCCTCCGTCGAGTTCGCGCTTTCGAGAGCGTTTTCCAGCAGGTCGAAGAAGCGGCGCTCCTCACGCAGAATCACGGCGTCAACCAGGCGGTCGCGGCTGCCGAAGCGGCGGTAGATCGTGACCCGTGAGACGCCGGCGCGGCGGGCGACGTCGTCCATCGTCGTGCGCGACAGCCCGAAGTGCTGGAACTGCTCGAGCGCAGCGTCCAGCATCTCCTCCACGGTCTCGTCGCCATCCCAGACGAGTGTCTCCTGCTGCTGCAACATTGCGTCGCAGTATGTAACATTGATGCCATCCACGCAAGCCCCCTCGAAAGAAACTGAGGGCCCGCGGGGGCCGCAATCAGGCCGGGAGCACCTGTGTGCGCGAATCGTCGCGCACGCCGGTCGGGGCGGAGATCCGCACTCCGAACGCCTCCAGGGCGAACACCACGAGCAGCGACCACAGCAGCGTGGCAACCGCGAGATGGGCCACGATCAGCCACTCGTACTCGCCGACCCACACGTTGAGCGCGCCGAGCAGCACCTGCCCGACAAGCAGGCCGAGCAGCGCCGCCACCCTACGCGTCAGGTTTCGGGACAGGGTCGGCTCGAGCTCCCGCCTGCGCAGCATTACCATCGCGAACAGCGCAACGATCAGCCCGCTTGCCAGGTACATGAACGACCGGTGGATGAGATGGATGTCGGCTGCCCTCGTCTCGCCAAACGGCAGAAAGGCGCCGTTGCAGGTCGGGAACTCCTCGCCGCAGGCCCGGTGCGCATGCAGCGCCGTGCTATTCGCCTGCTCGGGCGTCGTGCCACTGAGGTCGGTGGCCGACATGTAGCCGCCGGCAACGATCGTTCCCAACATCACGACCAGCGCAATCGAGGCGACGACCCGGATCGGCTTCGGTGCGACAACCGCCTGAACGTGCTGGTCGGAGGCGGCCTGCCTGGCGAGTCGCGCGATCAGGAGCAGGAGGCCGATCTGGACCATCGCGACTCCGAGGTGCGCAGCCACCAGCTCCTGCTTGAGTCCCTTCTCGACCGTCAAACCGCCGAGCACCGCCTGGACCACGATCAGCCCGAGCGCGGCGAGCGTCAGCCGCCGGAGCTGTCCGCGATCGCGGAGCGCCCTCCAGGCAATCAGCGCCATGATCGCGATCGCCACCGTCACGCCGGCCGCGAGGATCCGGTGTGTGTACTCGATGATCGCCTTCGAATCGATCCCGGGGATCAATCCGCCGCCACAGAGCGGCCAGCCCTCTGTCCCACCGCCGGCCGGGCCGCAGCCCAGCCCCGAGTCGCTGACCCTGACCACGCCACCGACGACGATCAGCAGAAAGGTCGCAAAAGCCACCAGATAGGCGAGCCTGCGGAACGTCTCGAGTCGCGCCTCCTCAGGCGCCGCACTGCCGGCGGGTGTCTTTGCTGCCATAGCTGCCATAGGTTCCTTTTCCAGAGCCCGTGTGAACGGCGGCCGGATGCCCCGGCGGCCAAAATACCCCAAGCGGCCAGACCGCGGCGGTGCGGATGCGAGGCGCCGCTGGCTATGCCGACTGCACTGAGCCGGGTCCGCCCCGCTCGAGTCGCACCAGCTCCTCGCGCGCAAGCCAGTTCGGCTCGGGGTAGAGCTGACAATACTTGGCGTCGCGCATCAGTTTCTCCACGCCGGTCTCCAGCATGTAGCCGATACCGCCGAACACCTGCACGGCGTCGGTCGTCGTGGCAACAGCCGCGTCGGTAGCCGATACCTTGGCGGCCAGAGCATCGGCGAGGCCGGCCGACTCGGCTGACCCGCCCGGCGAGGCGGTCTCGCTCGAAGCTGGTCCCGCCGCCCGCAGACGCACGAGCATGTGGGCGAGCATCTCCCGGACGGCGCCGTGCTCGATGATCGAGACGCCACCCTGATAGCGCGACTGGGCGTACTCCCAGGCAAGCTCGTACGCGCGTCGGGAGATTCCGCGCGCGATCGCAGCCACCCCGGCCTGCACCAACGCCTGGGCCGCTGCGCTCGAGATCCCGGAGTCCGACGGCTCGGCCTCCGCGCCCTCGGCAACAAGGTCGGCCGCAGCGGCAGCGCGTAGGCCCATCTGGGATCGGTCGCGGCGCAACGAGAGCCCCGGCGCGTCAGGCGCGAGGGCGATCGCTTCGGGCGGCGCGCCGTTCGCCGCGAACGCCACCAGCCCGTCCGTCCCGAAGATCCCCGGCACCGCCGGCAGCCTTCCCTCAACGGTCGAGCGTTTTCCGCGCCCGCGTTCACGCAGTAGCTCATAACCCGGAGCACCCGCAATCATTGGCGGCACCAGCGCCCAGCGCTCGTCGTCGGGCACCGCTGCGGCTGCTTCCGGCGCGAGTGACGCAAGCGCCGCGTTGCTGAGCAGGACACGCAGAGCAAGCCCCCCATCGCCAACTGCGAGCTCCTCCAAGACAACCAGGAAGTCGCCGCGGCGAAGAGCTGCTCCGCCCGCACCCTCCGCCAGTAGCGCCCGGTCCAAACCGAGTCGCTGCACACCGGACCAGCACCGCTGCGCAGCGTCGTCGGAGCCGGCGTCGAGAGCAGGCGCCCTGGGAACAACCTCGCGCCGTGCGAACTCGCGCACGGTACCCGCCAGGGCCCGCCGTTCCGCATCGGCCGTGTCGCCTATGCGATCGACGGGCGCCTCGCTCACGACGTGCTCCCCGCGGGAGTCCGCTGCCCAGCGCCGCTGATCGACTCTCGGGCCTCCGCCGGGTCGCCGGAGCCATTCGGGCTCAGCGTCGGCAACGTCCACATCGTCTCCCCACGGCACAGGCCGCGGTAGACCTCAAGCCTGTTGAGCTGGTTGGTGCCCTCGAAGATCTGGGTCAGCTTCGCGTCCCGCCAGAGTTTCTCCAGCTCGGCGCGAACCGGCCCCGCCCCGAGGCCGACCAACTCGAGAGCGCGACCGGTGACCCGCACGGCCACGTCCGCCGCATTCGCCTTCGCCAGCGACGAGAGCGCCAGCGAGCGCGTCATTGCCCGCTCGGTGACGTTGCGGCGCATCAACTCGACCACACCCCGACGTGCTCGCGGCGAGGACTGCCACCGCCGGAACGACGCCCGCCGCTTGACGGCCCACGGCACCAAAGCGCCGGCCCGAGCGAGCGGGTGACGACGCAGGGGAGCCAGGGCGGCGTCCAGCTCAGCGGCTGCGTCCATGTATGCCTGGCGCGCGAGGTGGATCTCCTCCTCCATCTGGGCCAACGCAAGCTGGACGTGCTGGCGCTCCAACAGCCGGTCCCCGACCGGATCATGTTCGGCCCACGAGACCAGGCGCTCGTAGGCACCGCGCGCGATACCGGCGCTGAGCGCTCCCACGCCCGGTCGGGACGCGGCCAGCACCATCGCCGTCGCGGGCGCGCCGTCGCCCTCGCGGCCAATCACGTGCAGGTCCGGCACGAACACGTCCTCGAACACCAGCTCGGCAGCCGGGCACGCGCGCTGTCCCATTTTGTGCTCGACGCGACCGACGCTGAATCCCTCACTGCGCGCATCGACGAGGAAGCCGGTCCATGTGTCGGCGGGGCGGCGTGGGTCGGTCGGCATGCACACCGTGACCCACGTGGCGACGCTGCCGTTGGAGATGAAGTGCTTGGTCCCCGAAAGCCTGTAGCCGCCGGAGACCCTGCGCGCGTGCGTGCCGACGCGTGCCTTTCGCAGTAGATCCGGATCCTCCACGTCCGTGCCCGCGCCCGGCTCGGTGATCGCGCACGCCATCAGCAGCGGCTCGCCCTCGCGTTCGGCCTCCGCGACCTTACGCAGCAGCCCGAACAGGTAGCTGGCACCGCCGACCAGCAGCGGCGAGATGCCGAGCGCATGCGCGCCGAAGATGATTGCCACTCCCGGGCACGCGGCGCCCAACTCCTCCATCACGAGCGCGCCGTGCGCCAGCGAGCGGTCCTCCCCCCCGGCCTCGCCCGGCACCGCCATGCTCAGCAGCCCGTATGCCGACCCGGCCCGCACCAAGTCCCAGTCGAAGTAGTGCGGGTCCTCGGCGACGCGCCGGTCGATCTCGAGCGCACGTGGGCGAACGTGGTGCTCTGCGAACGCTCGCGCCCGATCACGCGTCTGTTCCAACTCACGCACGTAGGACTCGTCCCGCAGTTCGACGTCGAGCAGCCGCGGGAACATTTCACGAAGAGGCCGCGACGGAAGGGACGTCAAGAAAGACGGCACCGTATTCACTAGGCGGCGCGGATTCGTTTGCCCTTTACGGTCGCCGCGCCGACACGCTCGAGCAGCGGCAACGTTAGATGCTCGGGTCCGTACAGGATGCCTTCGAAGCGGGGCGTGTACTGGAAGTGGATCGGCCGCCTCGACACCAGCAGCTCCGCCAGCTCGCGAGCTATCGGGTGCCGGGTGCCCAACTCGAGCGTCGCGGCGTCCCGCTTCGATGTGGCCCCGAGTTCGAGGGCGTTGATCTTGAACTCCGAGCTCTGCGGCTGCCGGTCCATCCAGAGGTGACTGAACACCTGAAACTCGGCGCTCTCGGGCGTTGGGATACGCCGACCTCGCAGGGTGAGGATGTGCTCCTTCCCCTCCGCCAGCCGGCAGGCCCGCCGGTCCTCCTGCTCGTTGAAATCGATCGCGGCGATGAACTTTGGGTAGTTGTAGAAGTGGACGCCCCCCACCAGGGCAGCCTCGGTGGTGACCGGCAAGTGATGGACGAAAGCGTGCATCTGACGCTGCTTGCGCGCCCGGACCAACGCCCGGAGCGGCAGGTTGGCCAGTAACGCGGGCTCGTTCAGGGGCACCGAAATCGCCAGCTCGTTGTAGGGACCGATGTCAGTGTCCCTGTATTCGAAGACACTTATAGCGACCACGCCCAACCCCGGCGCGAGGCGGGCAGGAACGAAGCGCGGGTCGGGGAGTAGCCGGCGCAGAGCAGCGAAGCGAGCGGGGAACACAGCCGTCATGCCGATGCCGTCGTAGTAGAACAGCGGCAGATAGCCGGTCTGATCGGCCATCGTCAACTCGCGCTGACTAACGCCGTCGAAGAATGGGGAGTGTCTCATCGTCTATACCTCTTCCGCTTGGATAAGCAACGTGCGCTTAAGGTAGCCTAACTACTTAGGGTAGCCTAACCACCAACTAGAGGCCGACAGGAGGCGCGATGGCGCACAGGACACAGCCTGGCGTTCTGACGTTTGCGCCCAGACAAAGCTTGCATGGGCAGCCCAGCTGAATCGCCCGGGTCCCTGAAGGAGAAGCGCGGCATCTGCGGCATCTGCCCGGCCGGTTGCTGGGTCAAGGTCGGGGTGCGCAACGGGCGCATCGAGACGGTCGCCGCCGACGAGGGGCATCCGCTGGGGATGATCTGCCGTCGCGGGCGCCACGCCCCCGAAATCATCTACTCCGAGCACCGGCTGCGCCATCCGCAGAGGAGAGTCGGGCCCAAGGGCACGTACGAGTTCGAGCGCACGAGTTGGGACGACGCCTACGAACAGATTGTCGAGCAGCTGGAGCAGATCAAGGCCGAGTCGGGACCGGAGGCCGTCGCCGTCTACACGGGCCGCGGCGCCTTCGAGCAGTCCTTGTGCAACGTCTTTCAGCCCCAGGGGCCCGCCGTCTCGTCGGCCTCGAGCGTGCTGTTCGGCTTCGGGTCCCCCAACACGATGGGGGTGGGAGCACTCTGCTACGTCGCGTTCGCGATGATCGCACCCCATGTCACGATGGGCCGCATGCTGGTCAACATGTTCTCGGACATCGAGAACGCGGAGCTGCTCGTGGTGTGGGGAACCAATCCCGCCACTGACTCACCCCCACTCGACATGCACCGCCTCGAACAGGCGCGACGGCGAGGCGCGGACGTGGTGGTCATCGACCCCCGCCGCACCGAGACAGCGGTGCGCTGCGACGCGCAGTGGATTCCCATCCGCCCGGGAACCGACGGCGCCCTGGCGCTGGGCATGATCGGGGTGATGATCGAGGAGGAACTCCATGACGAGGACTTCGCCGAGCAGTGGACCGTTGGGTTCGACGACCTGGCCCGCTATGTAGGGCACTTCCACCCCGAGGCGGTCGAGCAGATCACGGGCGTGCCGGCCGAGACGGTGCGCAACCTGGCGCGGCGCATCAGCGGCGCGGCCGGGGCAGCACCCGTGATGTACACAGGGCTCGAGTACTCCAACTCAGGCATCCAGGCCATCCGGGCGGTGCTGACCCTCTGGGCCCTGGCCGGCCAGCTCGACGTGCCCGGCGGCCTAGGGCTCGCGATGCTCGGCTCCCACTTCCCCCTCAACCATTCGGGTCACGTAGCCAACCCGGACCCGGGGCGCGCCATCGCCCGCGACCGCTTTCCCATCTACAGCGAGTACCGCGGCGAGTCTCACGCCAGCGGTCTTGTGGACGCGGTGCTCAACGGCCGCCCGTACCCGGTCCGCGGCCTGATCGTGCACGGCGCCTCGTTGCTCACCTCGTGGCCCCAGTCACCTCTCTGGCGCGAGACGCTGTCGAAGCTCGACTTCCTGGTTTGCATCGACCGCCAGCTGACCGCCGACGCTGCCTACGCCGACCTGGTGCTGCCCGCAACGACCATGTTCGAGATCGACTCGTACATGACCTACGGACCGATCTTCCGCCTGCGCGAGCGCCTGATCGAGCCCGTGGGCGAGGCGCGCAACGACTACTTGGTGATGGCCGAGCTGGCCCGGCGGCTCGGTTACGGGCACCTCTACCCGCAGTCGGAGGAGGCGCTGCTGCGACACACACTTGACGGGTCGGGCTACACGCTAGAGCAGGTACGCGAGCAGGACGGCACGGTCAAGATCCCGGCGCCGATGATCGAGTACAAGAAATGGGAGAAGGGCGGCCTGCGCCCCAACGGGAGGCCCGGCTTCGACACTCCGTCGGGCAAGTTCGAGATCGCCTCCACCGTGCTCGCCGACCACGGCCACGAGCCGCTGCCCAAGTACACCGAGCCAGTGGAGGGTCCGCTGGCCCAGCCGCAGCTGGCGCACGAGTTCCCGCTCGTGTTCAATTCTGGCGCCCGGCCGCAGACGGACTTTCGCTCCCAGCATCACGGAATCCAGGGGCTGTTAGCCGACAACCCCGAGCCCACGGTGGAGCTGAACCGCGCCGATGCCGCCGCGCGCGGGATCAAGAGCGGCGACCCGGTCGAGGTCAGGACACAACGCGGAGCGGTGCGCTTCCGTGCCCGGCCGAGCGACGACATCGTTGCGGGAGCGGTCGAGGTCAACATGGGCGGCGGCGGACCGGTTGGCCCCGAGCCGTGGCGGAACGCAAACGTGAACGACCTCACCGACCTCGCCAACCGCGACAAGATCTCGGGGTTCCCGGTCTACAAGGCGCTGCTCTGCGACGTCCGAAGAACGGACGGCGATGCCGCCGCCACGCCGGCGGTCGCCTCGAGTGCGACTACGGCGCCGGGCGCCTCAAGACACGAGCCCTCGCCGCCCCAGGCGCCCAGGCCCGAACGGCACGTCTACCTCGACAACAACGCCACCACCGCCGTGGACCGGGAGGTGCGCGCTGCGATGCTGCCCCATTTGGGGGCCGAGCACGGCAACCCCTCCAGCATCCACGGATTGGGTCGCCACGCACGCGACGCCGTGGAAGAGGCCCGCCGCCGAGTCGCCCACCTGATAAACGCGAGACCGCGGCGCGTGGTCTTCACCGGCGGCGGCAGCGAGTCCAACAACCTCGCCCTGAAGGGCGCCGCCCTCGCCCTCCTACCCGAGGGCCGCCACATCGTCACGACCCAGGTCGAACACCCCGCGGTCCTGGACACCTGCCGCGCGCTCGAGCGACACGACTTCAACGTCACCTACCTGGACGTGGACTCGCACGGCCGACTCGATCCCGCCCGGCTCGAGAGCGCCCTCAGCGACGAGACGATCCTCGTGTCGGTGATGACGGCCAACAACGAGGTGGGCACCCTTCAGCCGATCGCGGAGCTGTGCCGCCGCGCGCACGCACGCGGCGCTCTGTTCCACACGGACGCGGTGCAAGCGGCCGCCAAGATCGCCGTCGATGTGGACGACCTCGGGGTCGACCTGCTCACCCTGTCGGGACACAAGTTCCACGGGCCGAAGGGGATCGGCATGCTCTACGTGCGCAAGGGGGTGAAGCTTCAGGCACTGGTTCACGGCGGCAGGCAGGAGCACGGACTCCGGGCCGGCACTGAGAACGTGCCGGCGATCGTGGGCATGGGTCAGGCGGCGGAGCTGGCAGTCGCCCGCCTGCGCGAGATGGACCGTGTGCGCGAGCTGCGCGACCGCCTCCAGCAGGGCATCGAGCAGCTGGTACCCGGAGCGCGCCTCAACGGCCACCGGCGCGAGCGCCTGCCCAACACCCTCAACATGACCCTGCCGCGACTGCGCGGCGAGTCGCTGGTGGTCGCCTTGGACCAGAAGGGCATCGCCCTGTCGTCGGGCTCGGCCTGCAAGTCGGGCTCGCCGGACCCGTCCCATGCCCTGACGGCGATGGGCCTCAGCGACGAGGACGCCCACTGCGCCCTACGCTGCTCGCTGTCGACGGCCACCACCGACGAAGACATCGAGCAGACGCTCGAGGCGCTGGCCGAGGTTCTGGAGGAGATGGAGACGACCGTGCGCTTCCTGCCCTGTAAGTAGGCGCGCGGGGTCGACGCTATCGCAGCGGCTTCAGGGAGCGCAGATGGATCGCGTAGCGCTCGCGATGCGAGACATCGCCAAGCGGCGTACCGCCGATACGCATATCGCTGCGCAAGGTACGCTGGACGAGCAGGCCGTTGGAGCGCAGCAGCCACGAGTCGATCGTCATCGTGCCACGAGCCTGACCGCTCAACCTCCCATCGATGTGAACATGCACGGTGTCCACCGGTCTACCGGCGACGCTCAACGTTTCGGGACCGACGATCCGTCCCCTCAACACCATCGACCCGTCGCTCGATGTGCATCTGTCGGTCCAACGGCGCCCGGTGCTCATGTTCGTCGTGCGTTGCAAGTAACGCCCCGAGCACCTGTAGTGCAGGCGTTTGGACCGGCCGAAGAACTCGTGGAACTGGGTCAGGCTCCGCCGCCGCGCTCGCTGGCGTGTGATGCAGTCATCCCATTCTGTCCAGCGCTGGTCGAGTGCGTCCCAGCGCCCCGACAGGCCGCAATCGCTTCTCGACACGGTAATCGTCGTGGTGCCTGAATAGTCGTGTCTGCCGTCCAGCAGCGAATCGAAGACCTCGGACCCCCGTGTCGTGTAGCGATACACGCCAAGTCTCGGCACCCTTCCAAGCGACGCGACCGAGGAGCCAGGCTTGCCGGTGGCCCGGAACCTGGCCACGGCGTCGCTGACCGAGACCGGCGTCGGGTTGTCACGCAAGAGCACGTACCAGACGCCGGCCGCGAGCAAAGCGACGGCTACGACCACACCGAGAAGCACCCTGCGCGTTCTCATGTCGGCACCCTATTCGTAGCTGAGCGCGTCGGCGAGACGCATGCGTGCCGTCAGCCAGGTCGGGGCCACGACCGCGAGCGTCCCCGCCAGGATCGCCCCACCCACGATCGCGGCCAGCGTTGAGAAGACCAGCTCGTCGCCGATCTGAAACCCCTGGCCCTCCAGGAACGCGAGCGCCGGTCCCCGAAACGACACGATTCCTCCGATGATCCCGCACACCGCGCCGACGATCATGATCAGGAGCACCTCGACCGCCAGCGCTCGCAGCAGCCCGTCGGTCCGCATCCCCATCGCCCGCAGCACGCCCCATTCGCGACGCCGAGCGAACACCGAGGTGGCGAGGATCCCACCCACAGCCACGAGCGCCGCGAGCAAGGTCAGATAGCGCATGGCGAGGAAGCTCCGGCTGACCTTGTCCATCTGCCCCTCGACCCTCCGCACGACCTTCCTACCGGACACCGCGTGCAGCGGGCGAAGGTCGGCGAGCCTGTGCGTGCGCAGTCGGCTGCGTCCGTCAACCCCGAGCATGTTGATCGCGTTGGTGCGATACAGCTTGCGATATCGCGCGATGTCCATGTAGACGGACCCCGCCGGCCACGACAAGTCGTCGATTGTGTCGACGATCTCGAGGCTGTGCCGGCCCGTCGCAGTCGGAAGGCGGATCCGGTCGCCGCGCCCCAGGCCGGTTCCGGCCACGAGCTCACTCGATATCAATACCCCCGCTGGGTGCCGCCGGAGGGCACCCAGGCCATCGGAAAGACTGTTCTTGGAGCGGAACAGGACCTTGCTTCGATTTGCGTCGAGCGCCAGCAGCTCGATGCGTCTTCCCTCGTAGGCGAGGAACGTGAATACCACCGGCTGGGCGTAGCTCGGCAGCGACCGTCGCGCCGGGGGCCTTCGTGGGCCGATTCGCGACGCCGCAGTCCCGAGGGCCTGCTGGGGCACCCCCGCCTGAGAGCGCGGGCGTGGTGCCTTCTCCCTCAGTACCCGCCGCGCGTACTCAGGGTCCATCGGGACGCTGTAGAAGGCGTCGTCTCCCGCGACCACGCGCTGCGCGTCGAGCCGGAACGCCCGCGTCAGCTCGTGCGTGCGCTTGTCGAGGCCGTGATCCACCAGCTGTGGCGGGACCATCGCCGCGATCCCGAGCGCCATGATGGTCGCCGAAAGCGCGACGCGACGCGGATAGCTCTCGATCGCGGAGCGAGCAACGAGCAAGGTGCGCGAGGCGCCGCTCGGGATGCGCCCAGCGGCGTGCACCACCAGCCCCACCAACCCTGGCGTGGCCAGCCCGAGGGCTAGTAGCACTACAACCGCGGCCGCGACATACGCGCCCCAGTCCGCGAGCAGAAAACTGAGTACGAACCCCGCGCTGCCCGCTGCGAGCATCACGAGCGCGGCGGCGACCGAGACGCGCGCCGTTGCCGTGGTACCCGCCTGGGGCGAGCGGCCAAGCTGCTCGGCCACCGGTCCGCGTGTGGAGGCAAGCGCCGCAATCGTGGCGGCGGAGCCGGCCACGAATGCGAGCGCGGCACCGATCCCGACCACACCGGGCTTGACCGCGACCTGCGTATTGAAGTTGAACACGTCGGTCAGGTAGTCGGGCGCCTGGTTTGCGAGGTACTGAGCGATCGGACGACCGACCAGCACGCCGGGGATGATCGCCGCGGCGAGCACCAGCAACAGCACCAGGATCTCGGCGAGCACGAGCGGGGTTCGGCGCGAACCGAGCGCCCGGATCAGGCCGACGTCCTCCTGGCGCTCGATCATCCGCATCATCTGCAGCACGTAGATCAGCAGACCCACGATCATCAGTGCGACAGCACCGAACATGTACGTCGATGATCGGACCGTGAAGTCGAGCACCTGGTTCAGCTCACGCTGGTCGTCCGCGGGAGTGACAACTCTCGCGTTTGCGGGCACGACGCGCCGGGCCCGGTTCTTCCACTGCTGGAGCGAGACACCGTCGCGCAATCGCAGGTAGATCGAGTTCGGCCTGCCGGGCGCTCGGCGCATCCGTTCGAGACGCCCGCGAGGCAGTGTGATCACGTCGCTCAAAGACGTGGAAACCTTGAGGACCCGCGCCACACGGATCCGCGGAGAGCGCTGGTACGCGAACAGTCGGACGCGGTCACCTTTGTGCACGTCGAGCCGGCGCGCTAGGTCCGTGCTCAAAGAAAGTCCCGACCGCTCGGCGCGACCGCGCACCTTTACCCTCAGCTCGCGCTGCATCGCGCTGCGCAGGTGGCGCGCCTCGCGATCGATTCCGAACGCGGTCGCAGGGGCCGACGTCCAGCGCGACTTGATCGTGACGCGCTGCTGCGTGACGGGCACCGCATAGCGCGTCCCCCGAACCCGCCCGAGGCGATCCGCAAGGTGACGACCGAGGCTCGACTGCGCAACCGCTTCCACGCGGGCGTCCGATACGCCGCTGATCGCCCTCCCCCTCTGCTCGAACGAGTCGTCGATGCTCGACACGAACGAGAACAACCCGACGATCACGCCCAGCCCGAGAACGAGCGCCAGCCACAGCAGCAGCGTGCGGGCACGCTGCCGACCGATGGTTCGCAGGATGTGGCGGGCGAGCAGCAGCGTGACTCTCACCGGATCACCCCTCCCGTACTACCGGCGCGCATATCGAGGCGCTCAGCGGTCGCGCCGAGCGACGAACGCATCGCGAACCTCGTCGGCCGGCTTGAGGCGGTCGGCTGCGTTCACCCGCCCGTCCAGCAGCGATATCACCTCGTCCGCGTAGCGCACCGCGAGGCTCTGGTCATGCGTGACGACGATCACCGCGCGACCGTCAACGGCGCGCTCGCGCAACAGCTTGAGGATCTCCTCGGCGTTGTGCCGGTCCAGGTTTCCCGTGGGCTCGTCGGCCAGTATCAGCCTCGGATCGTTTATCAGCGCGCGGGCGATCGCGACACGCTGCATCTGTCCACCGCTGAGGTCGCGAGCCTGCGTGTCCGCCTGCTCCGTAAGGCAGACCAACTCGAGCAACGTACGGGCGCTGGCGCGGAGGTCTCTTCCTTTCATGCCGGCGATCGCCCCCGCGAGCTCGACATTCTGGACCGACGTGAGGCCGGGGAGCAGGTTGAAGAACTGGAAGATGAAGCCGACGTTCCCAGCACGGAAACGTGTTCGTTCCCTCTCACTCAAGGCCACGATGTCACGACCGTCGAACAGCAGGCGCCCTCCCGTCGGAACGTCCAGCGCGCCGAGCAGATTCAGCAGCGTGCTTTTTCCGCTACCCGAGGGACCAACGATCGCCACCAGGCGGTTGGGCTCGACCGTCATCGTGACGCCGCGCAGCGCCTCGACGCTGATTCGCCCCCGCGTGTAGGTCTTGCTGACGTCCTCGAGCGCTAGTACCGGCGCCTGCGGGCACTGTTCAAGCGAAATCGGCACGGCAACCACACGATAGCCTCGCGATCGCGAACTCCCATCCGTAGTCACTACGGTCGTGTTGCTCAACCGTCGGGACCGGCGACGCGCTGCGCTACCGCTCGGGTGCTGGGATCGCCGAGCTTGAGCTGAAGCGCGACTCGATCAGCTTGAACTTCGCGCTGTGGCCCTGCTCGCGCGGCAGCTCGGCCATGATCGCCACCTCGAGCCGGGGGCTAGCGACGCCGGCGGCGAGCAGCTTCGAACGCAGCGTGGCGTCTACACGCCGGGAGATCTCCTCCCCCGGGACCGCGTCCCGGAGTACGACGAGCACGTGCAGGCCGTCGTCGTCGTGGACGATCTTGTACTGACGCAGCCCGGGTAGCGCAGCCATGGAACTGCGCAGCGTGAGCGGGTGCACGGCGACGGTCCGCCCGTCGGCTCCCTCCATCTGCAGGATGTCGTCGCTGCGCCCCTCCACTGACACCATCCGCGCGAGCGGGCGCCCGCAAGGGCAGGGGGCCGCGGTGAGCGCCACCATGTCAGAGATCTCGTAGCGCAGCACGGGCTGGGTGCCCTTGATGAAGCTGGTAACAAGCAGCGTCTCCCCGACGACGCCGTCGGGCACGGGATCGCGGTGCTGGTCGACGACCTCCATCAGACCGAGGTCCTCGAACACGTGCATCCCCCGGTGATGCGAACAGTCGCCGGCGTAGAGGCTCTCCGTCGTGCCGTACAGGTCGAAGGGCTCCACCCCCCACGCGTCGCGGATGTTGGCGGTCATCTCCTCGGTGCGAACCTCGCTCGACGTGACCACGACCCGGGGAGCGATGCGCAGGCGCCCCTCGAGCTGTTCCAGGGCGAGCAGTGAGGCCATCGACGCGTAAGCGAAGAGTCGCTCGGGACGGTGCTCGTTGAGCGCGGCGACGACCTCACAAAGCGGCGTGCGGGCATCGAGCTGACGCAGCGCGTAGACGCCCAGGTCGATGCTCATGGCGAAGCGCGCCGTCATGTGCAGAGGACTCGTGGCTCCGACGGTGGCGACGCGCAACCGGCGCCCCAGCCGGGGGCGCACTCCAGTCAGCTCGCTCCAGCGCAGAAACGCAGCCAGGCACTGTCGCCACTCGTCGCGGTCGTAGACGAAGATGCCCTTGCGTCCGGTCGTGCCACCTGTCGGCATGCAGCGATACGCGCCGAGGTAGAGCTCGTCGCCGCGCATCCGCTCGAGATGGGCCTCCACGTCGGACCGCTGCAGGCGCGGATCGGTCACCCATTCGTCGAAGCGCTCCATCAGCATGCCCTTGGTCACGACTGGCAGAGCGCGGATATCGAGGTCGTCGGCAAGCTCGATGCCGGCATACAGCTCGCGATAGATCGGTGAGGCCGTCGCCGCGTGGCGTGCCGTCTGCACCAGGCGACGCCGCTGGAGAGCGAGCAACTCCTCGCGTGGCGTGCCCACCGACGTGAGCCGGCGGTAGTGACGCATCGCCCCGGAGAGATCGCCGAGGCGCCGGATTACCGATCCCTCGCTCACGGCGAGTGCACGATAGCCTCGCGATCGCGAGCCCCCATCCGTAGTCACTACGGTCGTGAAGTGCGGTACGGACGACCAAGATGAAGGTTCCGCATGAAGTGGGCTCTTCTCGCCAGTTCGGCACCCCAAGACGGCGACGCCGTCTTCAACACACTTCGCCTGGCACAGACCGGTCGTGCCCGCGGCCACGACGTACGACTCTTCTTCATAAACAATGCCGTCGACACCGTGCGCTCCGGGTTCGAATCCGAGGAGCTGCGTGAACTCCTTGACGGCTGCCTCCGCGATGGGATCCCCGTGAAGGTCTGCACGACCTGCGTGACCAGATGTGGAATCGGCCTGGGTGCAGTGCGCGACGACGTGACGATGGCGGCGATGTCGGACCTCGCGGAGTGGATCGAGGACTCCGACCGCGTCCTTACGTTCTGAACCTGGACTGGAGAAAACGATGACAGACGATCAGACGGTCCTTGTGTTAGGCGGAGGCGTCGGTGGGGTGGTGAGCGCAGTACGGCTGCGCAAGAAGCTGCCGTCGCGCCACCGCGTGGTTGTGATCGAGCGAGACGACAGCCCGGTTTTCTCTGCGTCGCTTCTGTGGCTCATGATCGGTAAGCGCAAGCCGCGCCAAATCTCCCGCCCCTTGCACAGGCTGAGGGCCAGGGGCATCGAGGTGATCCTGGGCGAGATCGAGTCGATCGTGCCTCGCGCGCGTCAGGTCACGGTCGGCGGGGCGGCTCTAGATGGCGATCATATGGTCATCTCGTTGGGAGCCGAGCTTGCCCCGATGGAGATTCCCGGATTACCGCAGGCCGGTCACAATATCTACACGCTGAACGGGATGCAAAGCTTGCGCGACGAACTCCAGCGCTTCGACTCCGGCAGGCTTGTCATCTTGACGGCTGATCCCGCCTACAAGTGCCCGGCAGCTCCTTACGAGGCCGCGATGTTGCTCGACCACGACTGTCGCAAGCGCGGCGTTCGGTCTGACGTCGAACTCGACCTCTACGCCGCCGAACCCGGGCCAATGGGCGTTACGGGCCCCGAATTATCAGCAGCGGTGCGCGACATGGTTGAGCAGAAGGGCATCACCTACCACCCCGAGCACCAGGTGACCGAGGTGGACCCGTCGGCCCGCACTTTGAAGTTCGCCAACGGCCAGCAAGCCACATATGACCTGCTCGCCTACGTCCCGCCCCACCGGGCGCCACGCGTCGTGACGGAGACAGACCTCGTGAACGCCACCGGATGGGTGCCGGTGGACCGTCACACGCTGGAGACCGAGGCCCCGGGCGTCTACGCCATAGGTGACGTCAACACGATCCCGCTAACAATAGGAAAACCCCTGCCGATGGCCGGGGTCTTCGCCCACGGCCAGGCAAACGTGGTTGCAGCCAACATCGCACACGCGATAACCGGCAGGGACAAGCCCGAGCGATTCCAGGGTCACGGCGTATGCTTTATAGAGACCGGCGCCGGCAAGGCCGGCATGGGCAGCGGCGACTTCTACGCCGAACCCAGCCCGGCAGTCGGCCTTCGGGCCCCTGGGTACACTTGGCACCTCGGCAAGAAACTGGTCGAGCAGGTGTGGCTACGTGGATGGATGCGGGGCCGCGTCCTGTGAGATGAACGAGACGAGCCCACCCGACTCCGGAAAACGACCGAAGCGCCATCGCCTGGTAGAGCTTGGCATCTCCAGGCCCAAGGCGGTGATCCGGCTGTCGGTCGTGCTAACCGTGCTGCTCGCCGCAGCCATGGTGCTGGTCACGGTCGACACCGATCCGGAGAACATGCTCGCCGCCGACGACCCGGTGCGGGTCCGTAACGCCGAGATGCGTGAAACCTTCGGCGCAGGCCAGATGATCGTCGTGGGCCTGATCGATCGAAGCACCGCCCTGACGCCGGGCACCTTCCGGGCGGTCGACACCCTCCGACGCGAAATCGAAGCGATGGACGGGGTCGAAGGCGAGCAGGTTACGTCATTCGCCACCGCGGTGGGCGGCCGAGTCAAGGTCCAAAATCAGGCGGACGTCGATCGCATCGTCTCCGACATCGAGGCGAACCCGGTCCTCGCCGGCAACGTCGTATCCGATGACGGCACAACGCTGGCGATCTTCGTCCCGCTCGAGAACAAAGGCGACGCAAACCCGGTTACCGCTGCGATCGACAGGGACATCGAACGCAACCGCACGCTGTCGTCGCTCGATACCCACATCGCCGGCCTGCCCTTGGCCGAAGAGGCCTTCGGCCGCCAGATGTTCATCCAGATGGGCATCTTCGCGCCGCTCGCCGGCATGTTCGTTTTCCTGTTGATGCTCTATTTCTTCCGCAACCTGACGCTCGTCGCAGCCGGGATGATCGTGGCGATGATGAGCGTGATCTGGACGATGGGTCTGCTGATCGCAAGCGGCAACTCGCTCCACATCATGAGCTCCATGATCCCGATCTTTCTGATGCCGATCGCCATCCTCGACAGCGTCCATGTGCTGAGCGAGTTCTTCGATCGCTACCCGGCAACCCGCGACCGGCGCGAGACGCTGCGCACCGTCTACGGTGAGCTCTATCGGCCGCTCAGCTTCACGTCGCTGACGACCGCCGTGGCGTTCGCGTCTCTGGCGATCGCGCCGATCCCACCCATTCGCGTCTTCGGTCTCTTCATCGCCGTGGGCGTATTCGTGGCTTGGCTCCTCACCATCGTATTCCTCCCTGCCTACATAAGCCTGCTGAGCGAGGAGCGGCTGCAACGAACGCTGGGCAAAAAGGCGAAGAGCGCGGCACTCTTCGGCGCTGGGCTGCAGAGGCTCGGCGGGTACGTCGTGCGGCGGCGCATCCCGATAGTCGTGGCCTTCGTAGCGTTGGCGATCGCTGCGGTCCCGGGAATCGCCGAAATCACGGTGAACGACAATCCGGTTCGCTGGTTCAAGAGCGGCAGCACCGTTCGCGTTGCCACGGAGGAGCTAAACGACAGGCTGCCGGGGACCTTCAACGCCAACTTCCTGCTCGAGGCCGATCGCCCCGGCACCCTCGCCGACCCCGCCGCCGTCAAAGCGGTCAAGAATCTCGAAGCCGCACTGCGCTCACAAGAGGTCGTGGGGGCGGTGACCTCCTACGCCGACCTCGAACCGACCGCGTCGCGTGGCGGCGGCGACCCCGACGCCAGAAGGGTCGCCGCCGGGTTCATAACGGCCGATGGAACCCGGGCGAACATCCGGCTGCAGATGAACAACGGCGACAACCAGGCGATGCAGCGTGTCGTGGACTCCACCGAGAGGTATCTGCGCTCGCACCCCCTCCCGGACGGCATCGAGGCCGAATGGGCCGGTGAGACCTACCTCAACCTGGTCTGGCAGGACAAGATGGTCTCGGGGATGCTCAAGGCCTTCCTGTCTACTCTGGCGATCGTCCTGGTCCTCATGACCGTGCTCTTTCGCTCCCTTCGATGGGGCCTCCTCGCGATCCTTCCAGTGGCCTGGACCGTCCTGGTGCTATACGGCGCGATCGGTTACTCCGGCAAGGATTACGACATGCCAATCGCGGTACTCTCGACGCTGGTCTTGGGCATCGGCGTCGACTTTGCCATCCACTTCGTGCAACGGTTCCGTGACCTGGCTGCTACCACCGGTTCGTCGCGGGCGGGCCTCAAGGCCTTCTTCCAGGAGCCGAGCAGGGCATTGACACGGAACGCTCTGGTGATCGCGGTCGGCTTCACGCCGCTCTTTGCGTCGTCTCTCACCCCCTATCTGGTCGTTGGGGTATTCCTGTCGTCGCTGATAGTGCTGAGTTGGCTGGCGACGGTGATGGTGCTGCCGGCCATCACGAGCTGGCGTCGAGCGCCGACGTCGGTGTCCCAGCCACGAGACCTGCGAATTCCGCCGTAGGTAGATCTGCCGGCCCAATGATTGGGCATTGCGGATCGCTATGGTTTAGTCCTTCTATGGCAAGAGATGTAAGTGAGGCCAATTTTGGCGCTGCCGTGCTGGAGCGCTCGCGCGAGCTGCCCGTGGTCGTCGACTTCTGGGCCGACTGGTGCGCCCCCTGCCGCACGCTCGGCCCCACCCTGGAGCGCGTCGCTGACGCGCGCGCCGGCGAGGTCGAACTGGTCAAGGTCGATACCGATGCCAACAAACAGCTCTCTACCCGCTATGGGATTCAGGGGATTCCCGCGGTCAAGGCGTTCCGCGACGGCGAGGTCGTCGACGAGTTCGTCGGTGCGCAGCCGCAGGCGAAGGTCGAGCGCTTCATCGATGGATTGATCCCAAGCGAGGCAGATGGCCTGGCCGAGAAAGCTGACGAGCAGTCACTGCGCCGCGCGCTCGAACTGGAGCCGGGGCACGCCGACGCCGCAGCCGCGCTCGGACGGATGCTGCTCGATCGCGGCGACACTGCGGACGCCGTCGAGCTGCTCGATCGTGTGCCGGACGACCTCGCCGCGCAGGGACTGGCCGCGCGTGCGCGCCTGCTGGTCTCTGGCCAGGCCGACGCCTCCCCCACGCTCGCCTCAGCGCTCGGCGCGCTCACCAGCTCTCGCAACGCCGACGCGCTGGCCGAGCTGGCCCAGGCGCTGGAGGGCGCGGACGACGACCTTCGCGAGCAGATTCGGCGCATCATGGTGGGCCTGTTCAATGAACTGGGCGCCGACCACGAACTGTCGCGCGAGTACAGAAAGAAGCTGGCCGCAGCCCTTTATTAGTCGAGGCCGCGCGACAGAGCAGCCGATTTTTCCGCCTAAGGCAAAATCGTTTCCAATCTCAATCGGAGATTGAGATTCGTTCTATTACGATCGGTTGCGACGGTGGGCCGTCGCCGCCGGGGGTGCCCTGCGCCTCGATCTCGGTGACGACGTCGAGCCCCTTGGTCACCTTGCCGAGCAGCGCGAAGTCCGGCGGCAGATCGCTGTCGGCCGTCATCACGAAGAACTGGCTGCCCGACGTGCCGGCGGGCTCCGCTCCCGTCTTCGCCATCGCGACGTCGCCCTGCGAGTAGACGAGGTCCTTGGAGGGGGTCTCTCGCACCGAGTAGCCGGGGCCACCGGACTGGTCCTGGTTGGGCGAGCCGCCCTGGATCACGAACCCCGGCGCGACGCGCGTGAAGCTGAGGTCGTCGTAGAAACCCTCGTCGGCAAGGTGCACGAACGATGCCGATGTCTTGGGAGCGTCCTTCGTATCAAGCGTGATCACAAAGGTTCCGCAGCTGGTCTCGACTGTGGCCTTGTAGGTCTTGCCCGACTTGAGCGGCTTCGTCGGAGCCTTCAGCTTCACGTTCTTCGGCGGCGGCTGATCGGCCTCTTGGCACTCGGCCCCGGAAGAGGTGGTGCTGTCGTTCTTGCCATCTCCGTCGCCACCGCATCCGGCGATCAACGCCGTCAAAGCAAGCAGTGTCGCCGGTAGTCTGACCACGGCCTGGGAGCTTACATGCCGTCGAGGGCGAGGGGCTCGCTAGAGTCCGCGCGATGTCGAGACATGGCTTCATCTGCGCGGCCCTGCTGGTACTGGCACTTGGAGGCTGCGGTTCGTCTGCCTCCGGGGGTGTTTCGACGGACACGATTGTCCTCAGGGAGTACGAGATCGATCCAAAGAATGCAATCGTCGACCGCGGCACCTCGCTCACGGTTCGAAACGAGGGCCAGATCGCCCACAACCTGGTGATCGCCCGTGGAGATGACCCACTCAGCCGGCCCGACAAGCTGCTGAGCACCGCGAGCTTCCTGGGCGGCAAGAGCAGGCGGATGAAGATCAACCTTTCCCCGGGAAAGTACCTGATGCTTTGTACGGTCCCCGGGCACCGGCAGCTCGGTCAATACGGCACGATCACCGTCAGATGACCGACCCAGCCCAGTCGACTCCCCCCCGCCGGATCCGCTATCTCGGCCGCGCGATCAACGGCGTGGCGGTTCACGCGCCTTGGGCGTGGCGCCTCATCCGGCGGCCGGTCGGCAACTTCTTCGGCTCGGCGGCCGACGGGTGGGATGAGCGCATCGAGCCCGATTCGGCCGAGCACCTCGCTCCGATCGCGGCTGCGCTGCAACACCTCGACGCGGAGCCCGCTCGAATTCTCGACGTCGGAACCGGGACTGGATCGGCCGCCCTGATGCTGGCCGGTCGCTTTCCCGATTCGCAGGTCCTGGGAATCGACATCGCGCCCGGCATGATCGACGCGGCCCGGACCAAGGGCGCGAGCCTGGGAGATCGGGTGCGGTTCGAGGTCGTTGACGTTTCGCAGCTCGATGACAGCAATCGCTTCGACCTGATAGCAATGCTCAACATGCCGCCGTTCTTCGATCGCTTGAGCAAGCTGGTCGCGGTCGGCGGCTACATTGTCAATGCGGCCTCGATCGGCGATCGAACGCCCTTCTACACAAACGCGGCGACGCTTGCCAAAGGGTTCGAACGGTATGGCCTCGAGACGCTCGCCAGCGGCACCAGCGGCGACGGCAGCTTCTACGTTGCAAGGCGTCCACGGTCGTGAACGAGCAGCGGCGCCGGCTGACGGTGATCCTCAATCCGACCTCGGCCGGCGGCAAACCGCTGCGCGTGTTGGGCGAGGTCGAGGCGGAACTGGCGGTCCTGGGGCTGCCCTTCCGGACGATCGAGTCGCGCAGCATCGAGCACTGCGGCGAACTTGCGCGCGCGGCCGCGGCGGCGGGCGAGATCGTCGTCGCACTTGGTGGCGACGGCCTGGTTGGCTCGATCGCGTCCGCGCTTGGCGGCGCCGGCGTGATGGGTGTACTACCGGGGGGGCGTGGCAACGACTTCGCCCGCGCGCTCGGCATCCCCCTGGAGATCAAGCCGGCGTGCCAGTTGCTGGCGACCGGGCAGGAGCGAGCGATCGACCTCGGTGAGGCAAACGGTAAGCCGTTCGCGTGCATCGCTTCCGCGGGCTTCGACTCCGACGCGAACCGAATCGCGAACAAGACCAAGGTCGTCAGGGGAAACCTTGTCTATGCTTACGCGGGCATTCGCGCACTTGCCGGCTGGAAGCCGGCGACGTTCCGTTTGAAGCTCGACGGAGAACAGCGCAGCTTCATCGGCTACAACGTCGTGATCGGCAACACCTCGTACTACGGGGGCGGGATGAACGTCGCCCCCGGCGCCGACCCAGCCGACGGGCTGCTCGACGTCGTGATGGTCGGCGACGGGCCGAAGCGACGGTTCATGACGGCTCTACCCAGGGTCTTCGAGGGTACACACGTCGAGATGCCCAGCGTACGCACAGCCCGGGCCCGAGTCGTCGAGGTCGAAGCCGACCGGCCGTTCGTCGTCTACGCGGACGGTGACCCACTGACCGAGCTGCCGGCCCTTGTGACAACGATCCCAGGCGGATTGCGGTTGATCGCTCCGTGAGCGTTGCGGCCGGCCGCGGGGCGATCTGGCACGACATCGAATGCGGCGTCTATGCCGAGGACCTGGCGATCTGGCGGGAGCTGGCCGGTGAGCGCAGCGCGGTGCTCGACGTCGGCGCGGGGACCGGCCGCGTCACCCTTGACCTTGCGGGTACCGGCCACGGGCTGATTGCGCTCGACTCGGACGCCGAGCTGCTCGCGGAGCTTGCCGAGCGGGCCCGACTGCGTGGCGTCGAGATTTCGACGATCGCCGCAGACGCGCGCGAGTTCGGTCTCGAGCGGCAGGTCGATCTCGTACTGGCTCCGATGCAGCTGGTGCAGCTCCTCGGCGCCGGCGCGGGGCGTCTCGCGTTCCTCAAGTGCGCGACGCGTGTACTGCGCCCCAAAGGCACGTTCGCCGCCGCGCTGCTCGACCTTCAAGGACAGCCGACCGGCGAAGCCTACGAGCCGCCCGAGCCCGATGTCGGCGAGATCGACGGTTGGACCTACTCGAGCCTGCCGGTCGGCATCCGGGTCCTCGACCGCGGCCGCGAGATAGCCCTCGAACGAGTTCGCACCGCCACGTCTCCGGACGGCGAGGTCGATCACGAGCACGACTCGATCAGGTTGAGGCTGGTCGATCCGGACACCTTCGAGCGCGAGATGCACCGTTGCGGACTCGAGCCGGTCGAGCGCCGCCCGATCGCCGCCACCGAGGGCCACGTCGGCAGCACCGTGTGTATCGGGCGCGCTAAGTACTAGCCGACACCGGTCGAGCCGAAGCCGCCCTCTCCCCTGGCCGTCGTCGTAAGCCCTCCGGCTTCGGCAAACTCGACGCTCTCGACGCGGCTGATCACCAGCTGGGCGATGCGGTCGCCGATCGCGATCTCGAAGGCCCGCTCGCGATCCGTATTCAACAGCAGCACACGTAGCTCGCCTCGGTAGCCGCAGTCGACCAATCCGGGCGCATTGACGAGCGTGATGCCGTTGCGCGCGGCCAGGCCCGAGCGCGGCAGAACGAGCCCGGCGTGACCTTCTGGAATCGCGACGGCTATGCCGGTACCGACACTGCCCCGCGCTCCCGGCTCGAGCCGCAAGGTCTCGGCTGCGCTCAGGTCGTAGCCGGCGTCGTGATCGTGCGCGCGCTCCGGTCGTTGACCGTTGCGGCCGACGAACGAGAACTCGACCCTCACGCCACTTGCCCCCGGGCGTTTTGCGAGGCTTCGTACGGACGCATGCGCTCGGCGATCGTCTGCGGAACCATGGCCCGCACCATGACGCCCTCCGGCGTGTCCTTGCGCTCGAGGTCCCCGGCGATCTCGTGTAGTTCCGACAGCACGTCGCCGCGCTCAAACGGCACCAGCAACTCGATCTTGGTCAGGTCCGCGCGGAACGCACGCTCGATTCGATCGCGCAGCGAGTCGAGCCCCTCCCCAGTCCTAGCCGAGACGGGCTCCGCGTCGCGACCGGTCGGCGCGAGCCACCTGCGCTGGTCCTCGTCGAGCAGGTCGACCTTGTTCATCACCAAAAGGCTGGGAGCACGGTTGGCTCCGATCTCCTCGAGAACCTCGTCGACCGCCGCCGCCATCGTTTCGCGATCCCGCTCGGAGGCTGACGCATCGACAACGTGCAGGATCAGATCGGCGTTGGCGGTCTCGTCGAGCGTGGCCTTGAAGGACTCGACCAACTGGTGTGGCAGCTTGCGGATGAACCCGACCGTGTCCGTCAACAGGTAGTCGCGTCCCTCGTGGCGAAACGAGCGCGTGGTGGGGTCAAGCGTCTCGAACAACCGGTCGTCGCTCGATAGTCCGGCCTCGGTCAATGAGTTCATCAGGGTCGACTTACCGGCATTGGTGTAGCCGGCAAGCGCGATTCGCGGTTGATGGGAGCGCTCGCGGACGCGGCGCGACTCGCGCCGCGCTTGGTCGGCGCGCCTCAGGCGGCGCTTGAGCGCGGCGATGCGATCGCGCGCCAGCCGCCGGTCGGTCTCGATCTGGCTTTCTCCGGGGCCTCTCGTCCCGATGCCGCCACCGAGCCGCTCGAGGTGGGTCCACAGCCCGCGCATTCGCGCAAGGTTGTACTGGAGCTGTGCCAACTCGACCTGAAGCTTGCCTTCCGCCGAGGACGCGTGGTCAGCGAAGATGTCGAGGATGATCGCGGTGCGGTCGATCACCGGCATCCCGACCTCCTCTTCGAGGTTGCGCTCCTGGCGGGGCAGCAGCTCGTCGTCGACGACGATCAGGTTTGCGTCGGCTGCCTGGGCGGCTCGCTTCAATTCGGCGAGCTTGCCCTTGCCGAGGTAGTTGTTGGCGTCGGGCGTCGGGCGTCGCTGGATCATCTCGCCCGAGACGGCGACCCCCGTCGTACGCAGCAGTTCCTTCAGCTCGGCGAGATCGTCGCCGCCGTTGTGGGGCAGCGCCGCGATGCAAAACGCCCGCTGGCGCGCGCGAGGATTAACGACTCCCGCGCCGTCGAGGGGCGCGTCGTGCGATTGTTTGGCTCGATCGTGCTTCCTGTCTCGATCCACTCGGATCAATTGTACGGGCGCTGCGAGGCGACGACGCGGCTAGCCACCAAGACTTTCTCGCATCCGCTCGACCGCTTCACTGAGGCGCTCGTCAGAGACCGTCAGCGAGACCCGGAAGAAGCCCTCGCCGTTGGGGCCGTAGGCCGAGCCGGGCGAGACGATTACCGCCGAGCGCTCCAGCACCTCCTCGCAAAACGACGCCGACGAATGGCCCTCTGGCACCGGCGCCCAGATATAGATCGTGCCCTTCGGCGGCTTGATCTCGATGCCGATCTCGCGCAGCGCCGAGATCACCAGGTCGCGGCGGCGCTGGTAGATCTTGCACATCTCCTCGACCGGCTCCTGGCTCCCGCTCAGCGCAGCCGCCCCGGCGAGTTGCACGGCCCCGAAGTTGCCCGAGTCAACGTTGGTCTTGAGTCGCCAGTAGGTCTCGATCGCGCGCTGGTTGCCGGCGATCGCCGCGCAGCGCCAGCCAGTCATGTTGTACCCCTTCGAGAGCGAGAACACCTCGACGCCAACGTCGATTGCCCCGTCGGTCGCGAGGAAGCTAGGCGCGACGTAGCCATCGTAGGTCGTTTCCGAGTAGGCGTTGTCGTGCACGACAAGGATGTCGTTCGCGTGCGCGAACTCGACGACACGTTCGAAGAAGCCGTCCGGCACGACCGCGCCGGTCGGATTGTTCGGGTAGTTGATGAACATAAGCCGCGACTTGTCGAGCTTGGCGGTGGGGATCGCGTCCAGGTCTGGCGCGAACCCGCGCTCGGGCAATAGTGGCGTCAACAGCGGCTCGGCCCCGACCAGCAGCGGCCCTGTCGTGTAGACCGGGTAGCCGGGGTCGCTAGCGAGCGCGACGTCACCGGGGTTCAGGAACGCCAGGTTCAAATTGAAGATGCACTCCTTGGCCCCGATCGCTGGAATGATCTGGCTGGCCGGATCGAGATCGACGCCGAAGCGTCTGTCGTAGAAGCGTGCGAGGGCGTCGCGGAATTCAGGGCGGCCACGGTTCGACGGATACTGGTGTGTGCCGGGATCCGCGATCGCCTTCTCCATCGCCGCGACGATCGGCTTCGGGGTTGGCATGTCGGGGTCACCGATCCCGAGTGAGATCACGTCGATCCCGGCCTCCTTCTTTGCGGCGATTCGCTTCTCCAACACGGCGAACGGGTACGGGGGAATTCGGTCCAGACGACTCGCGGGCTTCAACTTTCCTCCTTCGGTGTCGCTCGCTCGAGAGATCCGACCAACGCGTCGGACAGCTCCCCGGCGAAAACCGGTTCGGCCCATCCGGTCAGCGTCACGTCGAGATTGTCGCTGACCTCCACCTCCACCTCGCCGCCGTCGAGCTCCACGATCACGGAGCTCTGCCCCTTGCCGGCAAGAATCGCCGCGACCGCTGCACCGGAAGCGCCGGTGCCCGAGGACAGCGTCTCCCCGACGCCCCGCTCGAAGATTCGGGCGCGCACGCGATGCGGTTCGTCGACGCGGATGAAAGACACGTTTGTGCGGTTCGGAAAGAGCGGGCTGGCCTCGATCGCCGGGCCGAGCCTCGCCAGGTCGAGGTCCTCCAGCTCGTCGCCGACGTCGAGCGCACACTGTGGGTTGCCGATGTGAACGTGCTGGAAGACGAAGCGGCGCCCGTCGGCTTCGATCTCTCCCTGACCGCTGGCCCCGCCGCTCGGATAGTCGGCCGACGTCACCGACGCCCGCCCGATCGCGATCGAGCAGCTGCGATCCGAGGTAATCGCCGCAGAGATCTCTCCCGCTTCGGTGATGATCGTGAAGCGCTGCTCGTTGGTCCAGTCATGCCGGCGCAGATAGAGAATCGCCTCGCGGGCACCGTTGCCCGAGAACTCGGCCTCGGACCCGTCCGGGTTGAAGATTCGCAGCCGCGCCACGTAACGCTTGTCGTCGGGGCCAGAGAGCAGCAGCACGCCGTCGCTGTGCACGCCAAAGTGGGGCGAGCAGATCGCTCGCACGCGTTCGGCGGTCAGCTCAAACGGAAGCTGATCCTGCTCGACGATGATGTAGTCATTGCCGAGCGCTTGCCATTTCTCGAAGCGGAGACCCATTCGCGGCGGGCAGTCTATGTGACCGCGGCAAGCATGCGCTCGGCGGCCTCGCGCTCGCTGATCTCGCCGCGATCGATCAACTCGACGTTGGCGAGCTTACGCATCCACGTCATCTGGCGTTTGGCAAGAGCCAGGTGGCGACGTTTGATCTCGGCTGCCATCTGCTCGTGCTTGACATCGCCGGCCGCGTAGGCGGCGATCTCTCTCAGGCCGAGCGCCTTGCTCGCGGTCTTCGAGATGCCAAACTCGATCGCCGACTCGGCCTCGCCGATCGCGCCGGTGTCGAGCATCGCATCGACGCGATTCGATATCCGCTGCGCCAGCAGCTCACGATCCATCACCAGGCCGAACAGGCGCGCCGGTCGGCGCAACTGTTCCGAGAAGAGTTGCTCCGAATCACGGTGGGGCCTCTCGCCCATCTGCTCCAACTCCAGAGCGCGCACGATCCGCTTGCCGTCGTTGGGGTGGATCGAACCGGCGCTCTGCGAGGAAAGCCGCGTGTGCAACTCTCCCGCTCCCACCGTGGCCAGTTCGCGCTCGATCTGGTCACGCAGGTCGCGCTCCGGAGCTGGCTTGAGGTCGAGTTCGGTCAGCGCGGCTCGCAGGTAGAGACCCGTTCCCCCGACAACGATCGGCACCGCCCCCTCGTCGAGGAGCGAGTCGATCTGAGCGTGGGCCTGCTCGGCATACTGGCCGACGCTGTACTCGACCCGAGGCGAGACCAGCGAGATCAAGCGGTGCTCGAGCTGCTCGAGCTGCTGCGGCGAGGGCTTGCCCGAGAGCACATCGAGCCCCTCGTAGACCTGGATCGCGTCGGCCGAGACCGCGACCGCGTGACGCCCACGATCGGCCAGCAGTCGCGCCAACTCGATCGCGATCTGCGTCTTGCCGACCGCGGTCGGGCCGAAGATCGCAACCAGCTCGTTACTCAAAGTCCTGCCGGTACCAGCGGCTGCTCACCGGCGAGCGTCATCGAAGTCGCCGATGTGATCTCGACCTGCACCAGTTCGCCCGGTCGCGCCAGGCCGCTGAAATTGACCGTCTTGTTGTGACGCGTGCGGCCGCGCAGCCGCGACTGATCGGTACGGCTCGATCCTTCGACCAGCACCTCCTGGCTCGTACCGACGAAGCGGCTGGCGCGCTCGAGCGCGCAGCGCTGGACCAATTCGACCAGCCGTTCCATCCGCTCGCGTTTTGTCGCTTGCGAGACCTGGTCCGGTAGCCGAGCGGCCTCGGTTTCGCGTCGCGGCGAGAAGATGAAGGTGAAAGCCGAGTCATATGCCACCGCACCAACCACCTCGAGCGTCTGCTCGAAGTCCTCCGCGGTCTCGCCCGGGAACCCGACGATGATGTCGGTCGTTATCGCGCAATCCGGGACGTGCTCGCGGATCAGCTCAACCCGCTGCATGTAGCGGTCGCGGTCGTAGGTGCGTCGCATCGCCTTGAGGATGCGGCTCGAGCCAGACTGCAACGGCAGGTGAATGTGCTCGCACAGGCTCGGCAGCTCAGCGTGAGCCAGCACGAGCTTCTCGCGGACATCTTTCGGGTGCGGGCTCGTGTAGCGAATCCGCTCGATCCCGTCGATCGCGTCGACACGCGTCAGCAGGTCAGTGAAGTCGATGCGGGACTCGCCGCGAAGGTCACGGCCGTACGAGTTGACGTTCTGTCCGAGCAGCGTCACCTCCTTGACGCCGTCGACGGCCAGCCGCTCGATCTCGGCGACGAGATCCTCGGGGTCGCGGCTCTGCTCGCGCCCGCGCGTCGAAGGCACGATGCAGTACGAGCAGACACAGTTGCAGCCAACCGATATTTGCACCCAGGCCTGGTACGGCCGGCTGCGTTTCATCGGCAACTCGCCAGCGAAGCTCTCGAACTCGAAGTAGCCCTGGGCCGCGAGGTCGTCAGCTTGGAGGAACTCGCCGAGCTTGTCGATCTGGCCCGGCCCGAAAGCGACGTCGACGAACGGGAAACGCTCGAATACCTCTTCTTTGAGCGACTGCGACCAGCACCCACCAACTCCGACCACCCGGCGCGGGTCCTCGGTCTTCAGCCGCTTGGCTTCGCCGAGGTTGCCGATCAACCGGTTGTCGGCCGACTCGCGGATCGAGCAGGTGTTGAACAGGATCAGGTCGGCGTCATCGCGCTCAGTGACTTCGTCATACCCGAGCGACTCCAGCATTCCCTTCATCCGCTCCGAGTCGTGCTCGTTCATCTGGCAGCCAAAGGTCGTTACGTGGTAGCGCTTCATGGCGCCCAAGGTTAGCGGTCGCTCGAGTCTGGACCGGGCTGCGGCTCGACGTCGAGCGCCTGCTCGCGCTGGCGGCGACGGATACCGCGAGCGCCCAACCAGACGAGCGCGATCAATACCGACGCCGGGATCAGCACGGCAAGTCCAATCACGATCGCCCCGAGCGCCGCTCCGAGAATGTCACGGGCGTCACGCAAGGCGTCACCGGGCGTAAACTTGCCGTCGCCCTTGCCAGCGTTCTCGTCGCGCTGAACCGTGACGACGACCGTCGAGAAGTTCACCTCGGCGCTGAGACGCCTCTGCTGGGCGCGCAACCTCGAGATGCGGGCGTCGGCCGAACGCAGCCTGGCCCGCACCCTGGCGGTTTCCTGTGAGGTGTCGGCGACGTCCAGTTGGCGCAGCAGCGACTGACGCTCCTTGGTGGCGTTGGTCAAGCGCGCCCGCAGCGAGATGAACTCACCGGTGACGTCCTCGCTGCCCTGATTGCGCTCGATCACGTGGCCGAGCTTGGAGAGGTCGGCGATCGCGTCCGCCACGTTGGCGGACGGGATCCGCAGCTCGATCGACGCGCCACCCTGGGTGCCGTCGCCGCTCGTCACCTGCGAGCTGGCGACGAACCCCTTGTAGCGATCGGCGATGCGGATTGCACCGTCAGCGACCTCCTCGATTTCGCCAGGCGCCGCGCCGAGCGTCAACCTGGCGTTGGAGACCTGCTGACGCGTTCGCTGCGCATCGCTCGAGCGCCCGCGGGAAGGCGCGATTGACTTCAAGCTTGGCTCTTCGGGAACGACGGCACTGGTTGGGGGGCTGGCCAGGTCGGAGCGCTTGCCCAGCGCGTCTCCGGCGGCCTCCGGCGCGACTTGCTTCGCGCTCGGCGCCTGCTCGCGCAGGGCGCCGTCCTCGGCCTGGCTCAGCTGAAGGCCCTGGTCGGTCGTCGCGTTCGACAGCACTCCCGATGTGGTGATACCAACGGCCGCCACCGCGAGCGCAGCGCCTCCGGCGGCCACCGGAGTCACCACGCGGCGCAGCCCGGCCCACGTGATCGGTGGCCGCCCCGACGGCGTGTCGGCGCTCGACGTTTGATCGCCGCCGTCGCGCGATGGCGAAGGGAAGCCCTCCACCACGCGCTCGTCGAGCGCAGCCAGGAACTCGTCGCGCGGCACCGGGCGATCGGCGCGCAGCTCCAGCGCCAATCCACCGAGATCATCGCGCTCTTCGCCACCGTGGCCCGCCAGGGCCGCGTCGACACTCTCGAGGTCGGCCTTGACCGACGGATCCAGAACACGTTCCTTTTTACGCAGCAGTTTCATCGCATGCCTTCCTGAGCTTCGTCATGGCTCGGTGCAGTTGGGTGCCAGCGTTCGACTCGCTCGTTCGCAGGACCTCTGCAAGTTCGCGGTTGCTAAGACCGCCGTGGAATTTCAGCGCGATCAACTCGCGCTCGCGCGCCGTCAGCGAGCCGATCGCCGCACGGACCGTCGTGCGGCGCAGCGCCAGCTCGGCGCTCTCGATCGGCTGCGGCGCGGCTTCGTCGACCACGTCCAGTTCGAGCGGCGCGGTGCGTTTGCGCCGCCGCAGCTCGTCAAGCGCCGCGTTGCGGGCAATACCGAACAGCCAGCCCCGTGCGCTGCCGCGGCTCGACTTGAATCCCGAGCGCTTGCGGTACGCACGCTCGAATGCCGCCGCCGTCACGTCCTCAGCGGCCACCCGGTCTCGCAGCAACGTGGCGACGTAGGCGTAGATGTCCTGCCGGTTCGCCCGGTACAGATCGCCGAAGCCGGTCTCGAGGTCAGATGCCGCCGCCGTCGCTGTGGCTGGCTCGTTCATACCCCTACTACGACGCTGCCGACGATTCATCACAGGGCTATTTCGGCAGATACCCGCCGGGCTCCTAGAGCCGCTGCGAATCTGGCTTCAGGTGGTCACAGGTGACCGCCCTCTATGCGGCAAAACCGTGACCACCCGGCGAGTTACGCCGCTTTGACCGCCTCTGGCTTACCGGCAACCGCGGCGATCTTCGCCTTCGCGTCCTCGGCCGTGCCGTTTGAGCCGGTGGCCTCAGCTTTTTCCCCCGACCCCCGCTCGATACCGAGCTTCTCGTAGACCTGCGCCTCGATCTTCGTGGCGATGTCGGGGTTCTCGCTGAGAAACTTCTTCGAATTGTTGCGGCCCTGGCCGAGTCTCTCACCATCATGTGAGAAGAAAGCGCCGGACTTCTGGACGATGCCATGCTCGACACCGAGGTCGATCAGGCAGCCTTCGGTTGAGATGCCAATCCCGTAGTCGATATCGAACTCGGCCTGACGGAACGGCGCCGCGACCTTGTTCTTGACGACCTTCGCGCGCACGCGGTTTCCGACGGCCTCGGTGCCCTCTTTGAGCGTCTCGATACGGCGGATGTCGATTCGCTGCGACGCGTAGAACTTGAGCGCGCGACCGCCCGGCTGGGTCTCGGGCGAGCCGAACATCACGCCGATTTTCTCGCGAATCTGGTTGGTGAAGAGAAAGACCGTGTTGGCGCGGTTCAGATTACCGGCCAGCTTGCGCAGCGCCTGCGACATCAGCCGCGCCTGCGCGCCGACCGTCTGATCGCCGATCTGGCCCTCCAGCTCGGCGCGCGGCGTGAGTGCCGCCACCGAGTCGACCGCGACCACGTCAATCGCGCCGGAGCGGATCAGCACGTCGGCGATTTCGAGCGCCTGCTCGCCATGGTCGGGCTGCGATACGAGCAACTCGTCGACATCGACGCCGATACGACTCGCGTAGACCGGGTCGATCACGTGCTCCGCGTCGATGAAGGCGCAGACCCCGCCCTGCTTCTGTGCCTGGGCGATGATCTCATAGACAAGCGTCGTCTTACCGGAGGCCTCGGGACCGAAGATCTCGACGATCCGGCCGCGCGGAACGCCGCCGACGCCGAGCGCCAGGTCCAGCGACAGCGCGCCGGTCGGTATCGCGGACACCGCTACCTGGAAGGAGTCGTCGCCAAGCCGCATGACCGTTCCCTGCCCGAAGTCGCGTTCGATCTGACCGAGGGCGGCCTTGAGGGCGCCATCCTTCTTCGAGTCGGCGTCGGCCTTTCCGCTCTTCTTGCCTGCGCTCTTTGCCTTCTCCACGTCTATCTCCTGTCGGTTCGCTCATTCATGCGGCCGTAAGACGGTAGAACGGCCGTCGGACGACACACACGAACTGATGTTCGATTCGCTCCGTCCCCGCAGCCTAGGCCGGGCGCCGTTACCGAACAAGGCTCTGGAGTGACGATTTCCGCGCTATTTACTGCTTCAGGTCGATGCCAGCGAGCCGCTCGTAGACGGCGCCGCTCGGCGCAAGCAGCGAGCTGAAGAGCGTCGCCCGGTCGGCCCGGAACGGCCCGCGGAGGCGCCCGGGGAGCTCCGGAACGGGCGCACGGGCCACCTCCCGCTCCCTGCCGCGCTTGCCGCGTGCGACCGTCACATGAGGCCGGAAAGGGCGCTTCTCGGGCCTCAACAGCCGCTCGCGCTCGAGCCGGCCGGCGACCTCGCGCTGCCATTCGACCAGCCGCCCTGCCGAGTCCTCCAGCTCGAGCGCGTGTAGCCTTGCCCGCGCCGGCGGCAGCCCGACGATCTCGGTGGCGGTCAGCTCCAGCGGCTGCGGAATCGGATCCGCAAAAGCCAGCTCAGCGATCCGCGCGACGTCGCGCTCGTACTGGTAACCGAGGAACACCAACGTGACATGCAACGCCTGCGCATCGGGGAGGCGGAACTCGGGTCGATCGCCGTAGACGGTGCTGCGCCAGACCGACAGCGCCAGCACTATCTGTTCCGGGAGGTCGAGCGCAACGAACAGGCGTACCCGGGGCCTGCCCGGGCGGCTCTTGGTCAAGCCGGGACTTCCTCGCCGACCAGCATCCGCCGCAGCAGGTGCAACGCGACCGTCGTCGAGCGGTCGCGCACCTCCGCGCGCGATCCAGGAATATCGATCTCGCGCCTGACGCGCTCGAGCTCGTCGCCGTAATGAGCGACGACGCTGAAACAGACGCGGCCAACAGGCGTGTCCTGCGTGCCCCCATCCGGCCCGGCGACGCCGGTCACGCCAACTCCGGCGTCGGCGCCAAAGCGCTCGACCGCGCCGTCCGCCAGCGCCTCGGCGACCTCCACGGAGACCGCACCATGTTGTTCGATGACTTCTGGCGGGACTCCCAGCAGCGCCACTTTGGCCTCGTTCGAGTAGGCGACCACGCCGCCAGCGAAGTAGTCCGAAGAGCCCGGGCGATCGGTCAACCGCGCCGACAGCGCGCCACCCGTGCACGACTCGCCCACGGCCAAGTGGCGGCCGTCGAGCAGCGCCGCAATCTGCTCCTCGACCCGCGTCCCGTCGGTCGAATACAGCGCGGCGCCATGGTGCTTGGCCAGGAGTTCGATCAGGCGTTCGGTGGAGGCGGCATCGGCCGGCTCGTTGCGAATCGTCACCTCCAACTCACCACGCCGCAGGCAGGTGCCGATCTCGATCCGGCTGAGGTCGAGTTCGCTGGCGATCTGGCGCAGAGTCGCCGCGATCTCCGACTCGGGTAGCCCGAACATACGCAACAGGCGTGTCTCGTAGGTGGCCGCACCGGCGATGGCGTCGCGAAAGAGCTTTGTCGCGACGGCCTGGTTCCACGACTCGTGAAGCTCGCGCGGCGGGCCGGGCAGTACAACCACCGTCTGATCGCCGGCCGGTACAACGAGTCCGGGCGCGGTGCCGACCGGGTCGAGCGCGATCGCGCCCTCGGGGACCATCGCCTGCTTACGGTTGGCCACAGCCAGTGCCTCGTCGTCGATCCGCCAGCGACGCGCGAAGCGCGCGATGATCTCTCCGATACGACGCTCGAGCTGCTCGTCCAGCCGCAACTCGCGCCCGGCGAAGCGCGCCACGACGGCCGCCGTCATGTCGTCAGCGGTCGGCCCCAATCCGCCGCTGGTGACGATCACAACAACGTCATGCGCACGCCGGAAGCGAAGCGCCGCCTCAAGGTCATCGCGGCGATAGCCCATCGCGATACCGGCCTCTAACTCCACCCCTAGTTCGGCTAGGCTATCGCCGAGCCCCGGACAGTCACGGTCCTATACGCCTCCCCCTCTCTACTCCATGCCGGTCTAGCCGATGCTGACACCCACCCACGCTAGCTAGCCCTCCCGA